>Ga0209137_1001060_pt1 | contig 27058 bp, 25 predicted proteins | sample SaaInl5LU_22_DNA_FD_184642 | JGI IMG/M metagenome (GOLD analysis project Ga0209137, IMG submission 184642) | Marine microbial communities from expanding oxygen minimum zones in the Saanich Inlet - ESP_105LU_22_DNA (SPAdes) (version 2) | ecosystem: Environmental > Aquatic > Marine > Intertidal...
AAGCGATCTCTATCAATAGCGCAGCGATTTTTTTGATAGCGTTGACTTGTGCCCCCTGACAACCGAGTATTGCACTAACCCGAAATTAGCGTCAAGTTACGATTTAAGTCGCTATGCCCGCTCAACTTTTTTTGTCCGCACCGATGAGATAGATGCTATGCCTACCCGCGCGACGCAATCCATGACCGCCCCCCAACAATGGCACTCACAAGGTGGCTACATAACTCTCTTGGGCCACTCAATATTTGTCGTTGATGAAGGTAGTCCGGCGCAGCCAACATTACTGCTTATCCACGGTTTCCCTACCTCCAGCTGGGACTGGCAACCTGTCTGGCAGCAGTTGCGCGCGCATTTCCGAGTAATCGCCTTAGATATGCTCGGCTTTGGTTTTTCAGACAAGCCCAAAAACCATCGATATTCCATTCATGGTCAAGCGGATGTGGTTGAAGCGCTGATTCATGCAAAGCAGCTCAATAGGTTTCATGTTTTAGCGCATGATTACGGCGACACCGTTGCGCAGGAGTTGTTGGCGCGGCAGTTAGACGGGAACGGCGCGGGACAATGGCTCTCCTGCTGTTTCCTCAATGGTGGTTTGTTTCCAGAAACCCATCGCGCACTGCTCACGCAAAAACTGCTGTTAAGTCCGTTTGGCGCGCTGATTAATCGGTTATCAAATTTTAACCAATTTCGCCGCAACTTTAGTTCGGTGTTTGGTGCGGAAACCAAGCCATCGGAACAAGAGCTCAATGACTTTTGGTGGCTGATTAATGTGAACCATGGCAAACATGTGTTTCATAATCTGATTACCTATATCAATGATCGGAAAAAACACCGCGAACGATGGGTCTCGGCTCTGCAGACATCCTCTGTTCCTCTCGCTCTGATCAATGGCTCTGTCGACCCTGTCTCGGGCTCACACATGGTGGCGCGCTATCAGGCACTCAGCTGCCGTCTCGATTATTTGGCGGAGTTGCCCTCCATTGGCCACTACCCTCAGGTCGAAGCGCCGGCAGAGGTTGCCGGGCACTATGAGGCATTTGTGCGGGCGATTGACGCATCGTCACCGGCGACAAATGTTTGATTTAGTTGGCCTCGTACCCGCACAACCCACAACCCACAACAAGAGTGTAAAAAGAAGCGTGTTTCATCTAGCCTTACATTTTGTCGTTCCCGCGCTGTTGGTCGGCCTCTTCTACCGACAGCACTGGCGAGTTGCCTATCTGATTCTGATCGCTACCATGCTGGTGGATGTAGATCATTTACTTGCCGATCCAATCTACGATCCAACGCGCTGCAGTATTGGATTTCATCCGCTTCATCAGCTCGGATTTATTGCTTTTTATGGGCTCTTAAGCGCAATACCGCGCACCCGTTTGCTCGGTCTTGGTCTGATAATTCACATGGCGCTGGATGCCATCGACTGTCAGGTGACTAACGGAATCTGGATCAATTAACGGAGGCGCAGGCAGATGGGAATCACACCCATCAATACACATCAATCGCACCAATCAATATGCCAGCTGGGGATCGGGACGCTCTGTGGGTAGGGTGGTCACGTGGCGCAGCACGTCGGCGTAACTGGCAAAAATTTTTGTCTCGCGATAAGCGCCGCGCTCTTTAAGTAACCGATGAAACGCTTTTAACCGATAGGCGGGGACCGACGCCATCAAATGATGCTCAAGGTGGTAATTAACATTATTGGGAGCAACCAAGAGGCGCTCAAAAAAATTGGCGTAAGTGGTACGGGTATTCATTCGAGGATCAAGATCGAGTGCATTGGGAACCGCGGCATGCTCGGCAATTTGTCGCACGCGACTAACCAGCATATACAGTGTTAGCGTTGATCCCAACCAGAGCAGATACAACCAAGCACTCAAGGTAAAATGGAGCAGCGCAATAAACGCTAACTGTGTCAGCCACATGCTGATATACGGCTTGGCCAACCGGCGCTTTTCAGGATCTGCACTAAAAATATCTGCGGTGGCACGTATTTTTTGCGCGAAAAAACGCACACCGGTTTGACCCGTTAAATCACGTGTTATCTTTCTTTTTAATCGCGCTTGTTCAATCGGATAGGCATTGTAGTTGGTGCGATCGGTGTCGTGCTCTGTGCCTGCCAAGCGATGATGCTGTTTGTGCCCTTCCGCATAGGGGTGCAGATTATCGAAGACAAGCTTGCCCGCAAACCATTGGCCAAAAAAGCGATTAAGCCGTTTCGTCGCGAAAAAACTATTGTGTCCACACTCGTGCATAATCACGCCGATACCCAATAGCCGACCTGCAATCAGGCATAGCGCGATCATTATCGTTAATGGATTGGTCCAATAATACGCGAGTAAAAACGCGCCCCACACGATCAACCAATTGGTCAATAGCATGCGCGCCGCCAGCCAGTCACTGCGGCGCGTGATTTCCTGACGCTCTGTTTTTGATAAATAGTCGGCCGCTTTCATTACCTTTCTCGTCGTCGCCAATCGGCGCTTTGATCTAAGACTTCCGGTGAACAATGTGACAGTTTATCGGCGTATTGGCAATACACGGACAAAGCCCACTAATTGGGAATTGAAATACCTGCGGTAGCAGTTTCATCAATGACATACTGATTACCGTCAGCGATCAAGACAAATAACCGGCTTGCCACCCCCGCGGGGCCTTGCAAGCTGCTCGCATTCACTGTGAGACTGGTTTGGTTTGCCGGCAAGTTCAGGCTGCCATAGGTGGTGGCAATCCACGCGCCGCTGGCATCCATTCCACGCACTTCGTACAACACATCTAAGGCCGCACTACCGGCACTATTTCTAGACACTGTCACCGTGGCGCCTTGCGCAGCCGCAGTCACCTCGACCAGTTCTGTCAGAATACCCTTGGCCACTTTAAGCTTTACGGGGTTGATGCCGATCATGTAAACATTGTCGCCGTCGTACATACTGAAACTGGCGATATGAAAATTGCCTCGGCTGTCCCAAGAGTCATAGCCAGTAATAAAGTTTTCGTTTGCTGCAACATCGTCGAGATCGCTTATTTTTGCTAACTCGTAGGAACTGCCCGTCGCGATATCATATTCATAAATCGCATTGGGCCTAGAACCGTCACTCAGCCCTATGTAGATTTTTTTCTCATCAGCCGAAAGCTGGAACACCCATGTCTTTAGCGACGCGGAGAAATCGGGGCGGCCCAAAAATTTCCAGCTCGCAGACGCGTCATTAAACCGATAGATATTCCCCTGATCATCACTGGTGTAGAGGTTGGCGTGCGTTCGATCCCACTGACCCACTTCCATGGCATTCGGACCCTGCAACGCAAAATTAGGCAGTTCACCAAATCCGCTGACGGGATCGTAATACCAGACATGGTTAAACACCGCTCGGGGCTCGCCTTGATTCCACTGCGCTCTTGACGACCCACCAGTGATATAGACACGCCCGCGAGAGTCAACCCACATAAAGCGATTGGTATAGAAAAAATTCGTCCATGCCGATGGTTTACCAAGCACCGTTGTCTGAGCCTTGGCGATGTCGTAACGCACGAGTTTGTTTTCAGGAATCGACATGCCATAGAGAAGATTATTGCGCGGATCTTTTTGAATAGTCGCCAATTGCAATGTCGGCGAACCAACGCCATTGGGCTCTGTGGCGCTTAAATCGATAAATCTGTTTTCACTGATAGCGTAACCGTACCAATGAAATCCTCTGGTGTTCAGGTAGCTGTTGTTCATGTCTGAACTGTCGAGGGTGGCGACATAAACGTTGCCATTGTGGTTTATCGGCCTGGTATGAAACTTCTGTGCCGTTTCATTGGCCTGCCAATTGTTAGCCTCTTGCGACGCAGTGCGCGCGTCGCCTATCCAGCGCAGGCTGTTGTCCGCTTGGTACAAACGGTAGAGCATAGAATTGGTTTGATGATCGTGTCCGGATATATAAATTTCTCCCGTGGCATCAGAGCCAACGGCAAGCCAACACTGATCGGGGCGGTCTCCCTCTGGCGAATCGGGTAATTGCCAAATATGCACACCTTCTATTCGCCCGTCGCGAGGCATGTCATAGGGAACAGTAATGACCTCTGGCTCTTCGACGGGCTCCTCCACCACGGGCGGCACAGTCCCCGACGTATTCTCCTCCGGCACATCGACCGCTGAAGAGCCGCCTCCGCAGCCGGCGATCACTAGACCGCAGCAAATAATTAACGCATATTTGCAGACAGTTTTTGCTTTGCAAAAGAGTGCGCTGCAACGAGAAAACACAGTAACCATTAACATATTAATCCTTAAACACCAGGGTGTATTGGTTTGAATACCTTACCCATGCAAGACTGCGGCAATCCGCTTACCTAAGCAAAAAGAATGCGTTCAATGGGTTCATGAACACGCTTAAAAGAAGCGCGTGACTTCAAAAGAATAAAAAAAGCCTCATTTTCATGAGGCCTTGGTGGACAGGCTAACTAACAAGCCGAGCAGCCTGTTAATCGTCTATACCGCGTGGCTAAAATCGACGAGCTTAGACTTATAGGTCTCTCGTGGCATAGAACCATAGTTGACCAGTTTAATATCAGAAGTTACTAAAAGTCGCTCACGAATTTCACGCTTGATGCTATTCGCTAAATCCGTTGGCGGCACCTCAACGCCTTACAGCTCAGTGACGCCTTCGCGCAACTCAATGGCGAGATGCGCGCGAGATGCATTTATTGGTCAACTTCACCGGTTGACACTTCGGGATTTAAGCCTTTTGCGCTGACCCGTATCAACTTGCCATTCGCACCGTCAGTTGCAAGAATCACGCTACCATCGGGTGCCACTGCAACGTTGCGAATACGACCAAACTCATTGAACAAGACCTCTTCGTTCACAGCCTTGTTGTCCTCAATTTCAATACGCCTAACATCGCCGGGAACCATGGCAGCAATCAACAAACTGCCCTTCCACTGTGGAAACATATCTGCGTTATAAAGCGTCATGCCAGCGGGCGCGATTGATGGAACCCAGTACTTTATCGGCTGCTCCATACCGGGTTGCTCGGTAAACGGCGAAATCATGGCACCGCTATAATCGACACCATAGGTGATGGCCGGCCAACCATAGTTGTTTCCCGGCCTAATCACGTTGAGCTCATCGCCACCTTTGGGACCGTGCTCGTGCTCGTACACTGTACCGTCATCGGCAATCACTAGTCCTTGTAGATTTCTGTGACCGTAAGACCAAATCTCCGGCAGCGCACCGGGCGTGTTTCTAAAGGGATTATCCTCTGGAACACTGCCATCACTGTTAATCCGCAAAATCTTGCCAAAATGGTTATCTAACGCCTGCGCCATCTCGCGATAATTGAAACCGTCTCCCGACGTAATCAGCAAGGTCCCATCAGCTAAAAACGCTAACCGAGCACCGTAGTGCGCCGCAGTTTTGCGAGGAGGGTCAGATTGAAAAATGGTTTTGTGATCGACAAGCGTGTTGCCATCGAGACGCGCTTGAATAACATTCAGGCGGTTGAGTTTTGGCAAATCTGTATCAGCAGCTGAAAATGACAGATACAACAATCCATTTTCTGCAAAGTTAGGATCCAACAACACTTCCGACAACCCGCCCTGCCCCGCGTATAATACAGCCGGCACTCCGGCAATAGGCGCAGGGTTTAAAACGCCGTTAGACAAGCGCCGGAGATTTCCCGATAACTCAGTCAGTAATATTTCCTCATTAGAGATAAATGCCATGCCCCACGGATGGTCTAACCCCTCTGCAAGAACGTCAACCTGAATACTGTCGTCACTGCTCGCTGCCAAACCACTGCAAAAAAATAAGCTCGCCCACAAAAATCGCATATTAGTTAATTTCATTAGAACCTCCACTGCGAGGGTGGCCACCAAAATAGTAGCCAGCAATCATTCCAGCAAAAACAAGATAAGCCTTACCCGCCAATGTGCGAGCGCCGGCAATTAAATCTAGGTGATAAAAAGCCAAGGGCATTAAAACCACTATGGCGAGCAAAGCGACACCACCAGCCAAGGCGTAAAGATGGGTTTTCTTCATCCCACTCCAAATGGAAATCACCCGCGCCGTGACAAAAGCGACGAGCAGCCCAACAAAAATCAGGCCAATAGCCGGAAAGGCGCCTCTGAAATTCATGCCGACCAAATCAGTGGTAATGCTTGAGACAACAACACCCAAATCCACAGGCATATTAATGCTGTTGAGCCAGATAAGATTGGTTATGGTGGTGTGGGTGACCAGTAAAAACGTGGCGATCGCCAGTGATATCAAAAATGCCTGTATCTGTTTTATCATCGTAGTGTGCCATTGAAGACAAAGTGTGCGCCGATCATCGCCAGTTTATGCGGCTATTTCAAGGTATAAATTTTCTTTATGAATCTCAGATTATCCCTACAAACGACCTAAACCCGCGGTACTGGAATCTAAACCCGCGGTACTGGAAATAGTTCAACACTTTTTCCGTTGCATCCCGCTACGACTTGCTCAGGCTATGCTTTCGTCTTACCCAACTCTGCAGCTTGTGACGGCGCAAGGCCATTAAAGCAACATAGACCGAAGCGTAAAGTAGCGGCTCGACAATCTCGGATTTCACCGACCAATAAAAGTGAATCACGACCAACAATGCGATCAGATAGCTAAAGTTGTGCAGCGTCTGCCAGCGCTCTCGCATCTTGCGCCGTATCTTGTGTGTAGAGGTAGCTGCCAGCGCCAAAAGCAACAAAAATGCTGCCATACCCACCGTGATATAGGGTCGCTTAAACACTTCATCGACAAAGAGCTGCAGATCAAACTGCACTTCAAAAAACAAAAAATTCAGCACATGGCATAACCCGTAGACAAACGCATAAAGCCCAATCATACGCCTGAACTGAATCAAAAAAGCCATCTGCAATTTCTTAGCAAGCGGGCTTAAAAGTAGACTTAACAACAATAAATTAAGCGCACCAATACCAGTAAAATGAATAACCGCCTCTACAGGATCGCCGCCTAAGCGATCTTGGAAAGCCGCGTAATAGAGACTGATGAGGGGATACAGCGCCGCAAAATGCACTAGCGCCTTGAGAATGGGAATCCACTTTCGTGGGACCTTTATGGCCATGACGCTAGTAATATTTTCTCAGGTTCATGCCACGATACATCTCGGCGACTTGCTCACCGTAGCCGTTAAAAGGCAGCGTAGGAATTCGATTTTGTGCAAAAAGGCCGCCGCTAGTAATGCGCCGTTCACTGGCCTGACTCCACCGCGGATGATCGACCGCTGGGTTCACATTGGCGTAAAACCCATACTCGTTCGGCGCTAGAATATTCCACGTCGTTGGGGGCCTTCTCTCGACAAACTTAATGCCAACAATCGACTTTATACTTTTAAACCCGTATTTCCATGGCACGACTAACCGAACCGGCGCGCCGTTCTGAGGAGGCAAGGTTTTACCGTAGAGACCAACGCTCATCAGCGCCAGAGGGTTCATCGCCTCATCGATGCGCAATCCTTCGATATACGGATAATCGATACCGCCGCCCAGACGGCGACTTTTTTGCCCCGGCATCTGATCGGGGTCATAGAGTGTTTCAAAAGCTAGGTACTTCGCCCGTGATGTTGGCTTTGCCTTTTTTACTAACTCCGCCAAGGAAAACCCAATCCAAGGAACCACCATCGACCAAGCCTCAACACAGCGAAGCCGGTAAATACGCTCTTCCAAAGAGAACGTTGCATGAAGGTCGTCATAATCAAGGGTATACGGATTTTCCACTTCACCGGAAATCTTTAACTGCCAAGGATTCACTTTAAACGATTGGGCCAGCTCGGCAGGCTGATGCTTTTCAACACCAAATTCGTAAAAATTATTGTGACCGGTGATCTTAGCTTCTGGCGTCAGTTCCTCCGCAGACGCACCCGCAGGGCTGTAGTCGAGGGCAGACTGTTGAAACAAATTCGATTGTGGCTGTTCACCAAAGATGTCCAAAATCCCCGCACTCGCTGCCGATGATGCCAGCAAACTACCCGCGCCGAAAAAACCCATCGCTTTAATAATTTCGCGTCGACCGAGATAAATACGCTCATCGGTTACATCAGATTCTTTACAGTCGCTTGGAGAGATTCTCTTAATCAACATAGTGGCATACCCCTGTGGCTTTGTTCAGTTAGGTTAACCTCTAACAGGACTAGGCGCTAGGGGGTCAATTTTCACTGCGTAGCCACACACGGATTCGTGAATGATGTAATCACCAAAAAAATAAACGAGAAATCATTCAAGGCACTCTTACCGTTGCTTGAATACTTCACCGCCCTTCATGACAAAATCTACCGATTCAAGGACGCTGATATCGGCCAATGGGTCACCGCGAACAGCGACGATATCGGCGTGATATCCAACGGCAATTCGGCCCAGCTCATCACTGACCCGCAGTAGTTCTGCCGCATTCACAGTAGCCGATTGAATAGCGGCCATCGGCGGCATACCTGCCGCAACCATGAAGGTGAACTCTTTGCCGTTTGCACCATGGGGCGAGACCCCCGCATCAGTTCCAAAAGCAATCTTAACGCCATAGCGATAGGCCCTGCCGAAAGTAGCACTAATTTGCGGCCCAATAGCCGCAGCCTTTGGCCGCACGACCGCAGGCAACTTGCCCTCTTGCGTGGCTAACTCAGCAACCCACTCGCCCGCTGAAATAGTCGGCACGTACCATGTGCCCTTGCGTTTCATGAGTTTCATGGCCTCTTCGTCCATGTAGGTGCCATGCTCGACTGAATCGACACCAGCTCGGATTGCGCGCTTCATTCCTTCAGCACCGTGAGCGTGCACAGCCACGACATAGTTGTAGTCTTTTGCCGCAGCCATCACAGCCTCGAGTTCGTTTTCGGTAAACTGTGGGTTGTCACCACTTTTGGCCAGCGATAGAACACCGCCCGTCACGGTCAGTTTGACTACGTCGCTGCCATCTTTGTAACGCTGACGCACGGCCTTGTAGGCCTCCTCTGAACCATTCATGACACCGTCTTTCGGACCCGGATCACCGCGCAAATCTTCTCGAATACCGTTGGTCGGATCGCCGTGGCCGCCAGTGGTTGCAATAGCTTTACCTGCCGCATAAATACGCGGGCCGACAACATAGCCGCGATTAATCGCATTGCGCAGCGCAAAGCTCGCCTCAATATCCCCCGAACCCAAGTCACGCACGGTGGTAAAGCCCGCCTCTAATGTGCGTTTGGCATAAACAGTAGACTGCAATGCAACGTCGGCAGAGTTCATATAAAAATTAGCGCTGTAGCTTGTGGGCGGATTTAACTCACCGTCTAGGTGTACATGCATGTCCATAAAACCCGGCATGACAGTGGCGTCTTTTAAATCAATGACCGTGGCCGATGCTCTCTCGACAAAACCCGATTCTACTGCAGTAATGCGACCGTTATCGATAATGATGGACTGTTCATTAAGCACTTTCCCCTCGACAACATCGATTAGCTGTCCCGCATGAATCACCGTGGTTGCTTGGCTTACCAAACTGACGCTGGCAAGTATGGCTACGGTCAGCAACTGAATGTACTTACCCACGAGCGGGATTCTGCTGAGCTTTTTAGATGTGATATTGGTTTTTTTCATAGTTATTAGTCCAATTTAGCTGTTGCTTGTCGTATGGTCATAATATTCGTTTTACTGTGAAAGATCATTATGGCGGTGATTGCGATATCGAAGTATTGTCCATAAGCCAGCGACAGCGGCACGACAAAGAGAGCCAAAAAACATACAACAGTACACTGTGTTACCTATGACTCTTATTGCCTATTGGCATTGAGTATGTCATTATTTTCTATAATAACCAAGATTCAATAACACGCGGAAGTTTAGTTATCTAACCTGTTTTCTAGGGCGAAAGTGTTCCCTTTTTTTGGAAGATGAGTTTATGAAAAAATGGTTACTCAGAATTTTCACGGTCCTAGCGATACTATTGCTAGCTGCATTTTGGCAGCTGTATTTTTCAGATCGTCCACCACTGATGACAGACCCAACCACATTGGCAGGCGATGGCAGCACCATTAATTATTGTGAATTACCCGCGCTCGACAGTAGCGGAAAAATGGCTGCCGAAATCCCCAAGGGTAATACGCCGGGTTGTGGCTACGATCATTTTCCTTTACCTATTTTGGCTGAGTGCACAGAACCGTTACCGGAAGATGCCGATGATATTCGCGGCTTATGGATTGGCGTTAAAGGCGGGCACACCGGACATGTGGAGCGGGTAGAACAGTGTGGCTCGCGTGTAGTGATTACGACATCGGGAATTATTCATGACAGCGGCCCTAATCTCAGCGCCGATGTTATCGGTTTAAATTCTAACGATACCGAGGGCTCTGTGCTCTTTGTCGTTGGAGATAAAGAATACTGTGGCCGAACCTCTGCCAGTATGATGTGGAATCAAAAGGTATTGGATTTCAATGTTTTCGGCTGGGGCCCAGTGATGGTTAGACGGTATATGGAGGGCGAGCAGTTAGTATGGGAATATGTCGATGGCACGACGACCCATATGGATCGCATTTGTCAGCTGCCAGAAGAGCATAAAATTCCTGCCAGACGAGGTCGGAATATTCAGATTTTTTAGTGACATCTTTTTTTCTGCATGAACCATCGGATTTCACAATATCTAATGAATCTTATCGCCTTTTGACAGCTCTATTATTTTTTATGAAATGCGAGGCTACGATGACGATAATAATGCAGTTGTGGAAAACCATGCAGAGCAGGAATTTACCAAAAAGCTGATATCCGTCGAGCGCATTCAATCTATCACTGAAGAATATATTTTAGTCACGTCCTCCCATGATCGCGATATCTACTGGGAGTATGACTGTACAATGTAGGAGCTCGCAATCAGATTGTCAAAGTCCGGCATGATCATGGTCTGACCAGCGAAGTTTGGGGTCGGAGTAAAAACCCCACCCACATCAAACCGATCGTTGCCGGAACGCCGAAGGCGATTCTCCTGCCCAGCGCCGAAACGCCTTCCTGAAGTTCGATACATCACCATAACCACAGCGGGAAGAGATCTCCTCGACAGTTACCTGTGTGTTGACCAGGTAACTGACAGCAATGGAGTAGCGCGTTTTGTCAAGCTGCTGCTTGAAGCTTGTCTGCTGCCCGGCAAGCCGCCGATGAAAAGTCCGCACAGACATGCCCATGGCATCCGCCACTGATTCTGCGGTGGCGATAGCGCGACTCGATCGCGTCATACAGAGGCTGCGCACAGACCGCAGCAGATGCGACTCACCATGCAGGTTGGCCATCTGGTCACAGATATCCTGGCAAACTTTTGAAGTCATCGGGTCCGCGTTAGGACAGGCCGCATCAAGTATCCTCGCATCAAAATGCCACTCCATGACATCGGCGTCAAATCGCAGCGGGCATTGGAAGATGTCTTTGTAGACCTGGACATAGGCCGGTTTTTTGTACGGGAAAAACATCTCCAGTGACGGAAAGGGTCGTCCTAAAACCTCCGACAACAAAGTCGTCATAGCGCTGCGCCAGAACTCGGCGATAAACTGCAAATTGCCGCCAAGCATCAGTGGATTGCGGGTCTGCAGAATGCCGCGGTCACCCTGGCGGAGGAAATTCACCTCAATCACCGCGCCGGCCAGGTCGATGTGATCCTTGCCAAATCGAAATGCCTCACCAAAGGTGTTGCTGGTAATCAGGGCAAAACCGAATACCCCAAAGTGGCTGATTTTCTGCCGGGCGCCAGCGTCGAGCGCCGTGGTGGGTGCGATAGCGAGTCTGGCGGCCGCAGCCAGAATGGCGGGCAAATCTTCAGGCCCATAGGCGGGCGCCGAGCCTGCCTTGGCCGGTAGTTGGGCCGCCTGGAAAACCTGCGCTGCGCCTACCCCTTGCGATTGCAGTTCCTCCAGCAGGGCGGGAACTCCCAAAGGCAGTTGCAGGCTGTTGAGTTGATGTTCTGATAGTGGCTGACTGATTGGCACAAAATCACCCTGCTTGTGGCACGAAATCACCTTGTCGAATTTAAGCCCAAGGGGATACTTAATACAAGACCCGACAGGAGAAATAATCCCATGACAGAACCAAGCGTAGCAGTGACCTTCGACGGCCCTCTGGCCATTTTGACTTTGCAGCACGGTCCTCACAATTTGCTCAGCCCACCGCTGATGGATGGCATGCTTGATGGCCTGCAGCTGGCCCAGGAAAAAGGCAGTCGTGCAGTATTAATCAAAAGTGGTCTGCGGCACTTTTCGGCAGGAGCTGATGTGGCTTTGTTTGAAGGCGCCGGAGACGGCGCTGGTCCTAAGAGCTCGGCTGTTGACTTTCTGAGCGCGCTTGAGGCCTGCCCATTACCTATGGTGGCGGCGGTCCATGGCGTCTGTGTTGGTGGTGGGTTCGAGTTGGCCTCGGCCTGCGACATGATCATTGCCGCCCGCTCCGCCAAGATCGGTTCGGTGGAGGCCACCATTGGCTTGCACCCGTTGATGGGTGGCATACAACGGCAGGTACAGCGCGCTGGCGCCTTGCGGGCCAAGGAGATGTCCATGCTTGGGCGCCGCTACGATGCGGAAACCATGGAGCGCTGGAATCTGGTTAACACCGTGGTGGATGACGACAAGCTGGAAGCCGCCGGCCACGCCCTGGCGATGGAGTTGGCGCACGGGCCCACTGTCGCCCATGGCGTCACCAAGGTGCTGGCAGCAATCGCCGTTAATGAAGGGGTTGCGGCTGCCGATGCCGCTATGGCGCAGGCGCAGCTTGCCATTTGGTCATCAGAAGATGTGCAGATTGGCCTGACATCATTGATGAAAAACGGGCCAGGAATGGCCGAATTCAAGGGGCGATAGTCATGTCAGGACCACTTAAGGGTATCAAGGTTGTGGATTTTTCTAGGGTGTTAGCCGGACCCCTGTGTGGCCGCACCTTGCAGGATCTGGGCGCCGAGGTGCTCAAGATAGAGCCGCCCCGAGCGGATGTTTCGAGATTTTCCGCGCCGGTTCATCCGAACGGTGTATCCGGCTACTACGCCCAGCAGAACGCCGGTAAACGCAATATTTCAATAAACCTCAATGCGCCAGAGGCGAGGGAGATTGCCCTGCAGCTGTGCGATGAGGCAGACATACTGGTGGAGAACTTTCGTCCCGGCACGCTCGACGCCTTTGGTCTCGACTATGCAACATTGGCGGCTCGCAACCCAAGGCTGATCTATGTGTCTATTTCTGGCTATGGCCAAGGCGGTCCATGGCGTGGTCGCATGGCCTATGCACCCACGGTGCAAGCCGAGGCAGGTTTTACCCATCACACCGCCCGGCATTTTGCCGACAACCTGAAGACCCCGCAGACCGATGCCTTGTCCCACGCTGATGTCTATGCTGGCCTGCAGGCTGTGATTGGTGTGTTGGCAGCGCTGCACCAGCGCCAGAAAACGGGCCAGGGCCAGCATATTGATGTTGCAATGGCAGCGACCATTATGGCCATCAATGAACATGCCCACGTCGACCTTAACGGCTTCGAACTCGAAGATGAGCCGGCAATTCTGGGCGCTACCGGTGGTTCCTTCTTTACCGGCCCGGATGGCGAGATATTCATCACGGCCCTGAGCCTGGTGGGCACTATTACCTTTCGGTTTTTTATCGCGGCCATGCGGCGGGCCGATCTCGCCAGAGATCCACGCTTTGCTACTCCAGGCGCGCGGCGGGCCAATATTGAAGCACTTAAGCATATTGTGCAGGCATGGGTTTGGTCTTTTCCCAACATGGCAGCACTGGACGCCCAACTCGACGAAGCCAAGATCGCCATTGGTGAGGTGCGTTCGCTGCAGGATATTGCCGAGTCTGAGTGGGCCGAGTACTGGACTGCCACCCATGAAGTATCTAATCGCAACGGTGGCAGCTTCAAACTGCCGGGTCGACCCTGGAAATTTTCATCGGGTGAGCTGCCGTTGCCGACCGCGCCAGCGTTGCAGGGCGAGCACAATATCGAAGTGCTGACAGCCTTGGGGTACGATAATGCTGCCATAGAGGGTCTGGCCGACGCAGGCGTGTTGGTGGGCAATTTTGCGTCGCAAATGATTGCCAGCGTGATGGGGCAGGTGGCAGGTGGCACGCCTGATGATGTCGAACTGGTGCAGCCAAATGCCTGAAGCCACACTGCAGAAACTAAAAGCTGCCTTCCTGCGTGTAGGACCTGTTGACCTCAAAGAACGTCGCCAGCAATTGCTGCTGCTGAAACGTCAGATCAGTCGCTATCAAGACGTTTTTGCGGACGCAGTGTCATTGGATTTTGGCGGCCGCCCGGCGTTTGAGAGCCGTCTTGTTGAGGTTGTGGGAACCACCTGGGTGATTGATCACGCCCGGCGTAATGTGGGCAAGTGGATGAAGCCAGTATCACGCTGGCCGCAAATGCTGTTTTCAGGTCCCAATAAGCTCCATGTCACCTATCAGGCCAAGGGGGTTGTGGGGATCGTAGCGCCGTGGAACATGCCGCTTTATCTGTCGCTGGGTCCCCTTGCAGCGGCCCTAGCTGCGGGTAATCGGGCCATGATCAAGCTGCCTGAAGAAACGCCTAACGCTAACAAGGTCATTAGGGCGCTGGTCAGCGAAGTATTTGCTGAAGACCTGGTGGCGGTGTTTGGTGAAGAGTTGACAGACCCGGCAACCTTCTCGAACCTGCCGTTTGATCATTTGATATTTACCGGCTCGCAGCGGGTGGCAAAATCTATCATGGCGTCTGCGGCGCAGCACCTGACACCATTAACCCTTGAGCTGGGGGGTAAGTCACCGGCGCTTGTTGCGCAAGACTACGATATCAAGGACGCCGCGCTGCGCATTACCCACGGCAAAGTGGCCATGGCCGGGCAAATTTGCGTGGCGCCCGATTATGCGCTCGTGCCAGAGGTGAAGCTCGCAGCTTTCTGCGACGCCGTTAAAACAGCCTTCAACCAGTTTTATCCCGAGGGCGTAGTGAATCGTCCTGAATACTGTTCCGTCATTAACCCTCGCCAGTTGGCAAGATTGAACGAGCTGCTCGATGATGCCCGCGCTAAAGGCGCAACAGTCACTGCCGTTGCGCCATGGGATGGTGGTTTGCGCATGCCACTGCACCTTGTGACGAATGTCTCTGCAGATATGCGGGTCATGCAGGAGGAGGTGTTTGGACCGATCCTGCCAGTGATGGGTTACGAGAGTGTGGCGCAAAGTATTCAATATGTGCAGGCGCAACCCCATCCGCTGGCGCTTTATGTGTTTACGCGCCAGGGTGCCACTGCGTACTCGGTGTTGTCACAGACCCAATCAGGCGGTGTTACGGTGAACGACTGGGGCTGGCATGTTGTCAATGCTGCTGTTCCCTTTGGCGGTGTTGGAGCCTCCGGTTATGGCTCTTATCATGGAGTTGAGGGCTTTCACGAGCTTTCAAATGCCCGCCCGGTGTTTCGCCGCCACCCGACCTTTCCCACCCAATTTTTTCATCCCCCGGTTAATCGTGGCCCCCGTGGTCTTTTCCAGAATTTCTGGATGAATTTGTATGTAGGCAAGGGCGATAAATCCCTTGGAGGTAGGCCCTATGAGAAATAAATCTGAGCGTGTATGTCGTCAAAGATAGTTTGACCATTCGCGGCCTGATTAAAGAGATGGTTTAGTTCATCAGGTTGTTTAACCGTTGTTGATCATAATGGTTTTTTGGCCGTAAGGCGATGGTGCAGCCTCAAAGCATAGAGAGAGATAAATGAAGTTACTCACGTTCAAAGAGCAAGGCGCAGAATACCTGGGCGCTTTGACTGATACTGGCGTCGTAAACCTTAGTGCTGCTGTGCCGGAGGACCTTGCTTTTTCCTCGATGCAACAGTTTATAGAGGCCGGTCAGCCGGCCCTTGATCGCGCCTATGCCCTGCTAGCTTCTGGCCCAGCCTCCACACCACCTGACCAGGTGGACTGGTTAGCGCCACTCCCATTGCCAGCACAAATACGTGATTGTTTGGGTTTTGAAGAGCATTTAAAAAATTCGTTTGAAAGCGCCATTAAACTGAGTGCTATGGCTGCGGACGACCCTGTGAAAGCTGAACAAGAATTTCGTGCTAGTGGTCGATTTACCGTCCCCGAAGTCTGGTATCAACAGCCGCTCTATTACAAAGCAAACCGTTTCTCTGTCGCACCAAGCGGCAAAGACGTTGTGTGGCCAGCGTATTCCGAGGTAATGGATTTTGAATTAGAAATGGCCTGCATTATCGGTAAAAAAGGCAAAGACATCAGCAAAGGTAACGCTGAAGACCATATATTTGGGTACACAATTTATAACGACTTCTCAGCACGAGACGCTCAAATGCTCGAGTCTCCAGGAATGTTGGGGCCGGCTAAAGGCAAAGACTTTGACGACTCAATTGTTCTGGGCCCAGTTATCGTCACCAGTGATGAGTTGGATGATCCTTACAACTTACGCATGCAGGCTCGCGTCAATGGAGAGACTTGGTGCGATAGTAACAGCAACACAATTCACTGGAAGTTCTCAGACATGATCGCGCATATCAGCAAGAGCGAAACTCTCTACCCCGGCGAGGTAATTGGCTCAGGTACAGTCGGCCTGGGTTGTGGTCTCGAGCATCTACGCTTTTTATGTGACGGCGACATTGTCGAGCTTGAAGTCGAAAAAATAGGTGTTATTTCAAACAAAGTTGTGAGGCGGTAATCTAAATCAGTAATCAAGAAAGTCGGACGATTAATGATGAAAACAGCGGTGGGGAGTTTTCTCGTCATTGGTTATTAATGTTGGTTTGTGCTGCAGGGATCGGTGTTGGCGCCTCCGCACTACCCTTTTACTCCGACCCCAACTATCTTTGACAACATATAACTATGGAATAGCACCGCCCTTATATTGCTAAAATGAGGACGCACCAGGTCGCGCTGTGAACGCTACCTTGGGATATTCAAACTTTTTTTTGGGCGATCTTCCAAAACTATTGAACTATTTATATAGTGCTTCCGCAGTATATTTGATCGTATTTAGATCCTTTACATACAATAAACTAGTGAACATAAGTTCTCTAAATCTAGAGGGATACAATGAAAAAATTGACCGCTTTAATAGTAATGGTAGTCGCGATTAGCTCAATAAACCTGTTTATAGCACCGGACACTTATGCGGGAAGCTTGCAATCTCTAAAGGCACAGATGCCCCAAAAGGGAGATCCAAAGGGAAATCAAGCAGAAGCTGCTGCTGAAGTAGCGGAAGAAGTAGCGGAAGAAGTAGCGGAAGAAGCCGCCAAAGAAACACCAAAGAAAGAGGCGAAACCAAAACCCAAGAAACTAAAATTACCAAAGTAACTGCTGCGCACTGCAAAAAAATCCCGTCGGATCTCAATCTGACGGGATTTTTTTTGCCTACTCTTTTTTGCCTCCATTTCAGACGGGAGTTAAGTGGCATCCTATTCTTCGTATCGCTGAGGTTAGTATTTTAGATTGCATACAGGCCATCTGGACATGGAGTAAGTCATGGCTGTCAATTCACAGCGCAGAAAACCAATGATCTGTTCTTCAGTGAAACACTTATTCATTTCCAATCTCCTCGGTTATGGAATTGGACTCTAAAGCGGCGTGCTACTCAAATGCGGTGGGACGTCGGTGCTATTTAGTGCTTCGATAAGCTAAGACTGCTGTTTACCCGCTGCGCCGCCAAACGATAAACACGACCCCCATAACCAACTGCCAAGAGCCGTAGAGCAGCAGCGACAGCAGCACCATGTCGGCCACAGCATTGACCTCTCCGGCAACCAGCGGGAACAGCGAAACCTTGAGTAAAAAGCCAAGGTTTATATTGCGCACTACCACTTCCATTTCAATAGCGGTGTTATCTTCTTGCGCCAGCCCAAAGGCCTTGGTTAAGCCGATGCCGATAATGGTCAGGCCGATAATAAAGCCAAGCAAGGTGACAAGATCAGCAGTAGGTGTATTGGCTATATTGAGCCTGCCAGCACCGATGGAGCCGGCGGCGATCATCACAATACCCAGCAGTGAGCCCCTCACGCAGACAGTTGAAAAACGTACCGCGCAGGCAGGGAAGCGACGCAGAAACGCCATACCCAGCAACAGTGGTAGCAGCAGGCAGAGGCCAATCTCAAGCGCCACTCTCAGGGTCGGCATGGTAAAGCTGTCTGGCATATATTCAGCGATCAAAAAATCTAAAATTAAGGGCGTGGTGGCCAGGCATGCTACCGAGGTTAGCGCGGTGATACTGATTGATAGGGGCACATTGCCGCGCGCCATAAAGGTAAAGATATTCGATGAAGCGCCGCCAGGTATCGCCGCAATAATGGCGATACCAATGATCATTCCGGAGGGCAGGTCGGTGGCGAGAATAAACACCAATCCGGTCAATGGCACGATCACCAACTGCATCAGCAGGCCTGTATTCACTGCTTTTGGCTGCAGCACTACCTTTTGAAAGTCAGCGACGCGGAGTCCGGCGCCCATGCCGAGCATTGCCAGGACTAACTGCACCACAGCAACCCAATATTCGTAATCTAAATACCACCCAATCATTACATTCCCCTTGGTCTACTGGCCGGTTAAAACTCAGGTCTATTATTGATAGCGGTCGGCCTGTAAAACCCCCTGTTTTAGGGGTGGTTTGTAACAGGCTTATAACTCTCAACTCTATATAACTCAATGGGTTACGACTACCAGACTACTCCCATGGAATAAAGTCCCAGTGGATCATCGTGAAGCGCTGATTGATTTTGCTTTACGTGAAACGGATTTATCGCCGCGTGAGTTAGCGGTACGCTACACTGATGAGCAATCCTACTTTGTCTCGGAATCTACTGTCTATCGACTCCTTAAAGCGCAAGATTTAATTACCAGCCCTGCGTATATCTTGATGGAAGCAGGAGACAAGTTCCAGCAACCCAGTCGGCGGGTAAACGAGTTATGGCAAACGGATTTTACGTACTTCAAGATCGTAGGATGGGGCTGGTATTACTTATCGACAGTCCTGGATGATTACTCCCGCTTCATTGTTGCATGGCGTTTATGCACGACGATGAGTGCGAGTGATGTCTCTGATACCTTGGATGATGCGTTAGCTTTTACTGAACTCAATCAAGTGAAAGTCCAGCATCGCCCGCGCTTACTCAGTGGCAATGGCCCGTGTTATATCTCGGGTGAGCTCGCTGATTATCTGGAAGAAAAAGGCATGAGCCATACGCGCGGCCGCCCTTACCACCCACAAACGCAAGGAAAGATCGAGCGTTGGCATCGTTCGATGAAAAATCATATCTTGCTCAATCACTATTATTTACCGAGCGAGCTAGAAGAGCAGATCCATCGCTTCGTGAGCTATTACAATCACAATCGTTATCACGAGTCGATAGACAACCTAACACCGGCTGACGTGTATTATGGAAGAGGAGAAGCTATATTAACTCTGCGGAAACGGATTAAACTCAGCCCCATCGCCTTACGGCGAAAAAACCATTATGATCAACACCGATCAAACAACCTGATGAACTAAACCATCTCTTAAATCAGGCCGCGAACGGTCCAACTATCTTTGACGACATACACGACTGGAATCCAAAGGGAATCCTCGACTAGACACCTTGGCGTTGATCGCGAAGGGTTTGAATATGGCTGTCAATTGCTAAGAGAAAGTCTAATCCAATTCATATTCCACGAAGGCCCCACCGCATTAATTCGCAGCACCTGCTCACCAGCTTGCAAATCAACAGTTGCACTTAGGGTTATCCAGTTTTGCCAGCCGCCGGTATTGGGTACTGATTGGCGATCTATTTCTGTGCCATTAGCCAGTGTCACAAAGCCGCTGCTGCCCAGGTCGCTGGCTACGCGGTATTCGATTAGGTAGCTGCCGGGGGTCTGCACGTCTATGTTGTACTGCAGCCAGTCACCGGCGTCTACGTAGCCAATATTTCTGCCACCGCCGGTGCCGCCGCCGCTGTCAGTGGAGGCCTCGGTTTGTATGCCATTCATGGCGGCAAAGAGTTCGGCCTCTATGGTACCGGGCACCGAGAAAACAACGTCAGAATGGCCGCCGCCACTGCTGGCTGTGTCTAGGTTGTCGCCCAATGTGTCTATGTCTTGGTAGGTTAAACCAGAGCCATAGGCAAACAGGGGATCATAGGCGGTGTCGTTGCGGTTGATTGCCAGCTGGTTGGCGCTGTTGGGCCAGGAGAACGATAGCTTACCGGTAAAGTCATAGTTAGTGGCGCCAGCGGGGGTTTTAAAAATTACATCGGCTATACCTCCGCCTTCGGTGCCTGGCAGCCAGGCCACCACAAAGGCATTGGAGGCGTTGAGTTCCGCATTGACCCACAGTGGGCGCCCAGTTATGAAGATGGACACTACGGGGATATCCTGGTCGCGCAGTGACTGCAGCAGGGCTAAATCGGATTTGTTGCCCGGCTGATATTCAAGGCTATTTAAATCGCCTACACCCTCGGCATAGGGTGACTCCCCAAATACCACTATGGCCACATCTGGGGCAGTGCCGCTAAAGCTGCCGTTGGCGCTTAAGCTGGTGGAGCCGCCAGCGGCGCTTACTGCGGACTGTATGCCTGCATAGATGGAGGTGGCGCCGGGGAAGTCACTGTTGCTATTGCCAGTACCCTGCCAGGTAATGGTCCAGCCGCCGCTCTGCTGACCGATATTGTTGGCACCACTGCCGGCTACTAGTACTTTGGCGCTGGGGGTCAGGGGTAAGAGGTTGTCGCTGTTTTTAAGCAATACCAGAGATTCACGAACCGCTTGGCGCGCTATGGCGCGGTGGGCAGCTGCGCCTATAAGTGCGCTATTGTTGGCGTGGGTGCGCTCAGACGGTTTTACTTTGTCGGCAAAGCCGGCACGCAGTTTAACGCGCAGAATGCGGGTGACCGCATCGTCAATTCGCGACTGGGGTATGGTACCGTTTTGTACCTGAACTAGGGTGTTGGCAATAAACTGCTCCCAAGCAAATGGCACCATTATCATATCTACACCAGCCATAATGGCCTGGGCACATTCTGAGTCACCGCAGCCTGGCACCTGGCCATGGCCATTCCAGTCACCTATCACAAAGCCATCAAAGCCCATCTGTCGTTTTAATACATCGGTGAGCAGGTATTGGTTGCCATGCAGTTTGGAGCCATTCCAGCTGTTGTAGGAGGCCATGACTGTCTGGGCGCCAGCGGCGAGAGCGGTGAAGTAGCCCTGGCCATGGATGTCGTGCAGCTCGGCTTCGGTGATTACGGTATTGCCCTGATCCACACCGTTCTGGGTGCCGCCGTCGCCAATAAAGTGTTTGGCGGTGGCAATCACATGGCCGGAGCCAAAGCGATCGCTACTATCACCCTGCAGGCCGGTGACAATTTCTCCGGCATAGGCTTTGACTATTTCCGGGTCTTCTGAATAGCCCTCATAGGTGCGCCCCCAGCTGTCGTTGCGCACTACGGCCAGGGTGGGCGCAAATACCCAATCAATACCTGTAGCTGCCACTTCAAGGGCTGTGACTTCGCCAATTTGGCGCATTAGGCTGGGGTTGTTGGCTGCGCCCAAGCCGATATTGTGGGGGAAGATAGTGGCGCCAATGACATTGTTATGGCCATGCACTGCGTCTGTGCCCCAGATAAGCGGTACGCCCACGCCGCCGTCGCTGATATCTGTACTGGCTTCGTAGTAGCTATCGGCCAGGTTAACCCAGTCGGCTAGGCTGGAATTTTTGCCATTGGGCCAAGTGCCACCGCCATTGAGTACGGAACCAAGGTTATAGTCGCGCACCTGGGCGGGGCTCACCTGACTAATTTCCGCCTGTACCATTTGGCCCACTTTTTCGGCCAGAGTCATTTTCGCCAAAATAATCGCCACTGCTGCGTCTACATCTTCGGTAACCACAGAGTTTACTGCGGGCCAGGTAAAGGCCGTACTATCGGCAATCACGTCAATGGCAACTGTAGCTGCAGCACTATCGCCATCTGCATCCACAACTGTGTAGGTGAAGCTATCGCTTCCGCTGTAGCCGCTATTAGGGGTATAGGTGACGGTGCCATCGGCATTGACGACCGCAGCGCCATTGGTGGCTGCGCTATCAACGCTATAGGTTACCGGGGTGTCTTCCAGACCGCTGTCATTAGTGCTTATATCTGCGTTGAGCACCGTATCCTGGTCAATGGTAAAGCTGTCGTCGACGGCAACGGGGGTATTGTCTACCGGCACTGGGGTTGGTGTGGGAGCTGCTGATCCGCCACCGCAGGCACTTAACGTGGTCGCTATAAATACTGTGCCAAGAGTCCGGCGGATACTGGCGAGGTTAATTAGTGATTTATGGCTTTTACTTGTTGGTGTTTTCACGGCTTATGGAACCCCTTAAATAATGAGGGTAGTCTTGACTAAGCGTTGAGATACATAAATAGGTTTGAGATGGTTGGTGCTGAATTGAAGCTGAAAGGGTTGTTGCAGTAATTTATATAACTCCTTCACTGCGTTTGGCATGCCCCGCGAAGAGCTTTGAATGCTGTACGCCAGTATTGGGTGCTTTCAAGTGACTGTAACCCTTTGATCAAACTACGATCGTCTGGACGAGATCCTTCAACACTTGGCTGTGTAGTGCCAGTGCAGACATGTAGGCATTATAAATGCTACTTAGACACACCTCGTTGGCTGCGCTCCCGCGTGGTTCGGCTGAACCCGCTACGCGTCTTCATTCCAAGATCGAACGGCCAATAAAAAACCCCAACCCTGTCGGGTTGAGGTTTTGTTATTGGTGGAGGCGGCGGGAACCGTACTTAGACCGTAAACTATTGATTAATATAGGTTTAATTCGTTTAAAAATCCGCTTTTGTTACATCCTTTGTTACATTGAATATAGCTTTCTTTTACTGATAACGCGCTCAGTAATGAATGGTAATGAGGTCCCAGGAAGCCTGAGCATTGAAGCGCAGAGGTATAACGCTAGTTCCAATGCCTGAACTCACAAAGTATAGTGGACCCCATATTTCAGACAATGGTTTAAGCTGTTACCAGAGATGATAAAGAGCAGCTTGTGAGTGAGAAGAAACGCAAGGTCCACAGCCCGGAGTTCAAGGCCAAAGTCGGTCTTGAGGCGCTGAAGGGGTTGAAGACGATCAATGAGATTGGCCAGGAATATGGGGTCCACCCAGTTCAGGTTGGTCAATGGAAGAAGGCCATCCAGGCGGATGCCAAACAGCTTTTCGAAGGCAAGCGCGGTCCAAAACCAGCGGTGGAGCATCAGCAGCCAGAGCGTCTCTATAGTGAGATAGGCAGGCTGAAGATGGAACTGGACTGGCTTAAAAAAAAGTCCGGTCTCAGCCAGTTTTAGAGCGGCGCAGCTGGATAGCCCCACTGGAAGATGTGTCGGTAGTGCGCCAGTGCGAGCTTGCCTCGGTCAATCGCTCAAGCGTCTATGTCCGCTTATTGGCATTGGAGGTCGATGATGAAGAACTGGTGTTATGCCGCTTGATTGACTAGGAATACACACGTCACCCCTTTTACGGCAGCCGGCGGATGGTGGTGTACCTGAGCAGGCAAGGCATTTCGGCCAACCGTAAACGGGTGCAACGTTTAATGCGGAAAATGGGCCTGGCCGGTATGGCTCCCGGGCCCAATACCAGCCAGGTTCATCCTGAGCACAAGGTTTATCCTTACCTGCTGCGCGGTGTTGCGGTTGATCGCCCCAATCAGGTGTGGAGCACCGACATCACGTATGTTCGCCTGGCAGGAGGCTTTGTCTATCTGGTGGCGATCATCGACTGGTACAGTCGCAAGGTGTTGAGCTGGCGCTTGAGTAACAGCATGGATGCCACATTTTGCGTGGACTGCCTAGAGGATGCTTTGAAGCAGCACGGTCAACCAGAGGTCTTCAACAGTGATCAGGGCTCACAGTTCACCAGCACCGCATTCACTGACGTGCTCAAGCTCGAGGGAATCACAATCAGCATGGATGGACGAGGCCGGGCCTTTGATAATATCTTTGTCGAACGACTGTGGCGGACGATCAAGTATGAGGATATTTATCTGAACGGCTATGCCAACATGTACAACCTGACCCTGGGACTGACCGAGTATTTTGCATTTTACAACGCTGAACGCCCCCATCAGTCACTGGGCTACATGACGCCAGACCGTGTGTATAAAAGTGCAGAGGGCGGTGGCGCGATGATTATGGATAAGTACCCCAGAAAGTCGGATTCGGTCTCTAACGAAGAAACAGGGCAGCGCTGTTCAGCCGCAGATGAAGTGGCACAGACAGCTTAAACTCAATTGAAAACTGTCTTGACCATGGGGTCCACTTTAGTTTAGGTTGTGCCATCGTGCAGGGTCCTAAGCTATTAACTCAGCGCGGCTTTAAACCGACGCGCGTGGCCAACGGCTGGATGATATCCGATAAAATTGCCGACCCAGGTTTAGACTATTTGTTGCGCGCTGAAATTGCTCGCGGCGGTTACATCAATCAACCCGAAGAAGCCATGTACCCCGCCTCGGTGACAGACCAAATGGGCGAGTTTTTGCAGGGTGATCGCGTGTATCAAAAGCGGTTTGCCAAGGGCGAGTTGCCGCCCGTCGATGCGTTTTGGTCGATTACCGCCTATGATGCGAAAACCTCCCAATTGACCAAGAATAGCTTGGGCCGTTATTCCATTGGTGACCGCACCCCTGGGTTAACGTACGAAGACGATGGTAGTTTTTTGCTGACCTTGTCGGCTCGACTACCGGCCGAGGGCGTGTCGAATTGGCTGCCTATACCCGAGTCGTATTTTCATGTGGTAACGCGCTTGTACTTGCCCAAATCCCAGGCGTTAAGTGGGGAATACACCTTGCCAGTGATTACTCGGCTGCAATAAGGTTAACGCCACTGGCGGATTTTGATCGCTGATTCGTCTTTGTTTTGAATACTAATAAGAGTAAGCAGCGTGAGCGATTTAAAGCAGCTGTACCTAACAATGCGAGCGGCCCTAGCCCAGGCTGTTTCGTCCATTGTGCCGCTCCATGATGTCGAGGATGTGGTTCAAGAAACCTACGTGAAATTGTGTCTGGTGAAGAATCAGGAGCAGATCACGCACCCAAGATCTTATCTTTATCAAATTGCGAAGAATGTAGCCAAAGACCGGGTTAAGGCGGCCGGTTTCAGACTTTCGGATTCACTGGAGCATCAGCCAGAACTAATGTCTGATCAGTCCGATGAGGTCTATCGCGCGGCCGTATCGGGTGAGGAGTTTGTAAGATTTTGCGAGGCGGTACGATTTTTGCCGCTGCAGTGCCGTCGCGTATTTGTGCTACGCAAGGTGTACGGTTTTTCTCAAAAAGAAATCGCGCAAGAACTGGCTATTGCTGAAAGCACGGTTGAAAAGCATATTGCTCAGGGCTTAAAACGCTGCGCAGCGCACATGACGCCAACGTCGGAGGCTACTACATTAAAGCGAGAAAATCATGACCAATAAGGTAGTACCTATATGGGGTGAATCGGTAATCGACACCGCCTGTTTGTGGATTAGCAAACTCGATCGCGGACTGAGTCCAAGCGAACGCGCTGAGCTAGGTGCTTGGCTTGACGCCGCGCCGGATCATGAGCGCGTGTTTTTAGAGCTTGCCCGATGTTGGGATAAGACCGATGCGCTAGCGCTATTAGCCGATGTGGTGCCCAAAGCTCAGCGCCAAGCAATCAAGTCGCCTCGTTCGGCAAAGCCCTGGGTTTGGGGCGGAGCGCTCGCCGCTACAGCGTTCGCGGTTTTTATGTTCGTGTCCCCCAGTTGGCTCATGCCTAACAAGCCTTACTCTCCTGAAGTCCTCACCTATGAAACTGCCGTAGGGGGTTTGTCGCGTGTTGTTTTAGTGGATGGTTCGGTTTTGACTTTAAATACCGATACGCGAGTTGAAGTCACCGTGACGGATGACATTCGGTTATTGACCTTGCGCTCCGGCGAGATGCACATCGATGTGGCTAAAGACCCAAGTCGGCCGCTGCAAGTTTGGGTCAAGGGCACGATTTTTGAAGCTGTGGGCACGCAATTCAATATTCGTATTGACGATAGCCAGCATGTCGAGCTTCTAGTGACGGAGGGTAAAGTTCGAGTCGGCGTCAGTCCCAAGGCCCTGCACGATGGAGATTCTAAGGCGGCTACACCGATTCTGCTGGACGATTTGTACTTAGCGCAGGGCGAGCGCGTTATTGTCGAAGGGAAAAACCGCAAGGTCGAGAGTTTGGTGCCTAGTGACATCGAAGTCGAGCTGTCGTGGCAAGATGGAAATCTGGTTTTTCGGGGTGAGCCCCTAAGCGAGGCGATTGCGGAGATCAGTCGCTACACTTCGGTTGAGTTTGTGATTGTTGATGAGGATTTAAAGGCCTTGCGAGTTGCCGGGTTATTTAAATCAGGCGATGTCGCGGGGTTTCTAAATTCGTTAGAGGCCAACTTTGCTATTCGCTATGAGCGCAACGGTAATCAAACATTTTTACGCTCGCCCGAATGACACTATTTATGAACGCGGTACGGTGTTGTTGGCGGAAATTGCAAACTGACTCGTCTATTGTGAGAGTTTGGTTCGCCAAACACGCACCACAAACTTTGGTTGTGGTCGTGTTGGCCAGTGGCCTAAGCCTGGAAGCGGGCGCGACTGAGCAGGTGTTCAGTTTGCAAATCGAATCTAAGACGGCAGATCAAGCTCTGATTGAATTTGCCGAGCAAACAGATCGCACCTTGGTGTATTCCTATAATGATACGCACCAAATAGTGACGAATCGCGTTGTTGGACAGCTCTCTTTGCTGCAGGCCCTGCAGCAAATGCTAAGAGACACTGGCTTGGCATTTTCGATTGATCGGGGTGGCGCAATTCGCGTCATGCGGGAATCATCATCGAAGATGGACACGACAATGAATAAAAAAACACTCTTAAGTCAGGCTCTTGCGTTTATTACGGGTACCATGGGGGTACAAGCGCTCGGCGCACAACCCTCTGATATCGAAGCGGTCAATGTGATCGAGGAAGTGATTGTTACCGCAACACGAAGATCGACTTCGGCTCAAGATACACCCATATCGCTCTCGGCGTTTAATGACGCAACCCTTGCTAAGCAAGGGATCGAAAGTTTCGAGGGCATT
>Ga0209137_1001066_pt1 | contig 27002 bp, 22 predicted proteins | sample SaaInl5LU_22_DNA_FD_184642 | JGI IMG/M metagenome (GOLD analysis project Ga0209137, IMG submission 184642) | Marine microbial communities from expanding oxygen minimum zones in the Saanich Inlet - ESP_105LU_22_DNA (SPAdes) (version 2) | ecosystem: Environmental > Aquatic > Marine > Intertidal...
AGATTCTTGATGGTGCATTACAAAATCGTAAGGTGAATGCTCTAATAAAGTCATCATTTTATTAGCATTATTAATAATACTTTTTCTGTTTCCCCAAGCAATAGTTGCGCTTAAGAAACCTGCAATTTCAATGTCTTCTTTTTTACTAAATTGATGCGGAATTTGAATAGGATCACTAGTAATAAAGTCTGGTCTATTGTATAATTCGACTTTAATATCTAGAAATTCTTTGAGTTCGCTTTTGGTCATTTTTTATAAATTAGAATATATAATTTAATATAGGTGAACAGTTAAAATAAAAAATCCTCATCGATTGATGAGGATTTATATTTTTTTTTGAGTGTTATCTATTTCACGCGATTAAAAACAATGGCGTCTGTAGAAAAATCTGTAGGACGTGTTGTACCACCTCCAAAGGTCATTGCCATTTGCATCTCGTCGCTAGATTTCATATTTATAATACCTTTTAAGCGTCCTAATTCTGTATCTGTACTATTATCTATTATAATAAAATCGATAGCTGTTGGAGACGATTTGTAGTCTACAACATATTTCATAGATGCAGTAACACCTTGATGATCGTAAGATTTCCCTCCCATTTCTTGACCGTTAAATTCAAAGGTTGCAAATCCCTCACTAGATAAGGTTAAAAACCCAATATCTCCTTTGTCTTTTCCTTTCCAACGTTCTACATGTTCACCTTCTGAAATGGTAAATGAGCATAAAATTAGTAATGCTACAAGAACAAAAGATAATTTTTTTAATATTTTCATAATCAGTTTTTTATAAATTTAGAGCCACAATATAAATTAATAATTAAAAAAAAATTAATTAATTATTGAAGTGAATAATTTAATAGACTATTCCATTTTACCATCAACCATAACTAATTTGCGGTCTGCTAGATCTGCTAATTCTTCGTTGTGAGTAACAATAACAAAGGTTTGGCCAAACTGGTCACGTAGTTTAAAAAACAAATTATGAAGGTTCTCTGCGCTTTCGCTGTCTAAGTTTCCCGAAGGCTCATCGGCATAAATAATGCTTGGATTATTTATTAAAGCTCTTGCAACAGCAACACGTTGTTGTTCACCACCAGATAACTCGTTGGGTTTATGGTTGTACCTATGTGATAACCCTAAAAAGTCAAGAAGTTCTTTAGCGCGTTTTATGGCTTCGGCTTTTGGCGTTTTTTTAATGTAAGCAGGAATACAAACGTTTTCTAAGGCAGTAAATTCTGGTAGTAATTGATGAAACTGAAAAATAAAACCAATGTGTTCATTTCTAAACTTTGCCAATTGCTTTTCAGAAAGGGAACTTATATCTTCTCCGTTAATAACAAGAGTGGCATTATTGGTTTTAGAGATACGATCTAAAGTTCCTAGAATGTGTAGTAAGGTCGTTTTTCCAGCACCAGAAGCGCCAACAATAGATACGATTTCACCTTTTTTTATGTGTACATTTACACCTTTTAATACATGTAAATCGTCGTAATATTTATGAATGTTATTAGCTTTAATCATAGTAGTAAATCAAAGTTTGAAAGTACTACATTACAATTAAAAGAACAAGATTTAAAAGACTTAAAATTTGCCTTTAAAAACATTTTTTAAATCGTTATAATCTATAAAGTATACCATTCTAAGGGAAAAGGTGTTACCATTTGGTTCATCGAATAAATTATTTAAACTGTCACCAAAGTTTTCTGCACCATTATTATTAAAATTAAAAATACGATTACGATACTGAGCCGTTAAAAAACTTCCTGGAGCAAATTGCCAAGAGTAGGTTAGGTTTAAATTCCATGTGCTAAAGTTAACATCTGGATCGCTTATATCTTCTTTTGTATAGTTATTATCTCTATGTAATCTGCCATTGTCACCAAGCTCGTAAATATTATCTTCATATTGTACTGCACTCCAATAGTTTCTAAAGCTCAAGGTTAAACTATTCAAGGCATTAAAATTATAGCTTCCAGAAATACTGTTTTCTATAGTTAATTGGTCGCCTTGACCATAAATTATGTCGTCACCAATAAAATTTATCCAACGAAGTTCGCGTAATTCTTGATCCCATTCAAAAGAATAAACAATAATAAAATTCTCATTAAACTTAATTCTTGGTTCGATACCAAAAAAGAAACTTTGGTAGGTTCTTCCTTCTTCAAAAAGTGTTTCGTAGCCTACATCAGCATCTATGGCATAGGTTTTATTGTAGTTAGTAGAAATCCATACACCTGTATTTAACCAATCTTCGGTAATAAAATAACGACCATCGACTCGTGGATCGAAATAATCGAACTGCTTACCTGGTTGTACATTAAAGTTACCACCATAAGCCATTAAACTCTTTTTACCTACAGCAAACACACGACCTCCAAAATTAAAACCTGTAAAAGTTCCTGGTCTGTAAAGACTGTTATAGTTAGCCCAAGTATTGATACGGAAATTATTTAAGTTTTCGGTTGGTTCGAATATTTGATAGGAAAAGTCTGAAGAGAAATTACTGTAATTGTTTCTAAACAAGATTCCCATATCATTAATATCGTAATCTTTATCTGCAAGATTATGACTTAGACTCCATCTATATTGGCCGCTATTTTTTCCAAAGCCAAGACTCGTACTTATACCTGTTTGTGTACCATCTGCTAGGTTTAAATTACTCATTTTAACTTCTGCAATTGCACCATATGTGTTTTTCTTGTTCTTTAATTCGAATAGTAAACCAGTAACATTGGCATCTCGTGCTCCAGAACTATTTCTAACGCCATCTGTAGAGTAGATTCCAGAACCATTACGTGTTACGTTTGTATTGATTAAGGTTACAGACGAGTTTTTATTAAACTGTTGGTCTACAACCATAATATTATAATTTGTTAAAGGCTCTATAGTCTCGCTACGTTTTTCTCCTGTTTGCGTATTTGTAATATCTACATCTGTTTTTTCTGTAATAGCATTAAAAAAGCCCATACCTAAACCGTCCTTTGTTCTGCCAGACACTTTTACAGCGTTTAGCAATGCTGTTTTTTGTGGGAAATCGCCATCTACAACTTCGTTTGTGCCTAAAAGTGGATTACCAATTGGTGCACTACCAATACGCCTTGAAAAGAATAAACCGCCTTTTCTAAACAAATCGACACCTTCTGTAAAAAATTGTCTTTGTTCAGAAAATGCTTGTTCAAATGGACCTAGGTTCAACTGTACATCGTCAAAACCGACTTGGCTAAAATCTGGAATAAGCGTAGCATCAAGTGTAAAGTTTTCTGTTAAACCATATTTTATATCTAAGCCTACATTAAAATCGTCAATTTTTTCACTATCAAAACGATCTCCTACATATGATGCAAAAGGATAAAAACTTAAACGTGTTGGTGGTTCTAGATTGTTAAGACCTTCTAATTCTCCATTAAAAAAACCAATACCTGCACCACTTGTTACATCTACAGGGTTCCATGTGTTTTGTTCTCTAGTTGTTCTATAATGTCTATGAAACTGAATGCCCCAAATTGGGTTTTCTTGTTGTGTAAAACGTAAGGCTCTGTAAGGAATTTTCATTTCTACAATCCAACCATCGTTTACTGTTTTTACTGCGCTTTCCCAAACAGCATTCCATCCAAAATCTTCTCCATTCCCTGGACTTTCTGAAGCATCTGCTTGCGTACCAGAACTAAACACAAAAAATTCTGTATTGTTTTGTGCATCGTTATTTGGGTTAAAAACTGCGGCAAAAAAATCAGACTGACCAAAGTCATCACGCTGCGTAAACTGCTTCATCATGTCTTCTGGTGTATCGTACAAATAAGCAGCAATATAAATACCAGTATCGTCGTAAGTCATTTTAACTTCAGTACGCTTATTTTCTGGCATTGTTTTTCCAACGGTTGGTTCAAACTGTACAAAATCTGTAGCTATTTGAGCTGTTTTCCATACCTCCTCGTTTAAAACGCCATCTATTTTAGGCGCAGCATCTGTACGTGTTATGGTATATTTTTTCTTGTCTTGAGCACTAAGGCTTAGTGTTAAAAGAAAAGCTAAAATTAGAGTTAGAAAAACTTTCATTTAATGGATGATGGTTAATGGCTTAAAGACGTTAATATTATTTAATTGTTACAGTTTGCCACTACAAAACTACTTTTACACCTGTGTTATTGTCTTAATTAAAAGTTAAAAATTGACTTAATAAAAGGTTACACTTGTTAAAAAAAAAATTGTTTGTAACAAAACAAAAAGTTTGGTTACTAGTAAATAAATAGTTTACGCCTGTTTTTAGCTCTTATACTATTTTAGTTGGCTAATAAAAAATGGAACGCTATTTGATTTACTTATAGTACTAACACAATTACAATACAATGAATTTAGAAAACACAAACAAGTACAAAATATTAGCAGCAAGTATCATTTTTGATGCTGTTGGTTATGCCAGCTTTATACTTCCAGGTATTGGAGAATTTACAGATGTTATTTGGGCTCCAGCTTCTGCTTATATTATGACTAAACTTTACAAAGGTAATGCAGGTAAAGTAGGTGCTGCTATTTCTTTTATAGAAGAAGCTATGCCAGGACTAGACGTGGTACCAACCTTTACACTTATGTGGTTATACACTTATGTTTTTAAAAGCAAAATAAAAGAGACGATTATAGATGTAAGTTAAGTTTACTCTTAGAAGTGTTGCAACACCTGCTTAGATTTGTAATCTCATTAAGAAGAAATATTCAATTAGGTATCTTCAATCATTCTATTTTTATGAAGAGGTGGAATCCAGAAATCAATTTTAAATAGAGTGGGATTTTTAAAAATAATATTAATATTTAAAGTAGATATCCCAACAGTACTTTTGTTAATTAACAAAGAAACTCAAGAATTTGGGCCAGAAATTGTGACTTCTTATGGTGCTGAGTCTAGAGGTCATCGGAAATTATTAAAAACGTAAAATGACTGTATTAGAAATGAAGTTTACATACTAATTTTTAGTATATCCAAAAGTAAAAGAGTGCTTTCTTTTTTTAAAGGAGAGCACTCTTTTTTTTAGTCTTGTTTTCTTCGTCAAGAATATTTATAAACTTATACTCTTTATAAGTTAGCATCTGTGTTATTGGCAAACACTAATTCCTCCTCCTATATCCACACATGTTTGGCCTTGCGGACAGTCTGAATTATTATTACATTGTGTATCATAGTGGTAGCAAACTTCATCTATACACACATCGAAAGTTGAAGGATTTCCATCATCACAAGCAGTATTACTTGCACAACCATCAACGATACCGTTACAATTATCATCTATGTTATTATTTGGAATTTCTGAGGCTCCAGGATTAATAGAGGTTTCTGTATCATTACAATCTGTATTATCTAATACATAACCTGTTGGTACTATGCTGCCAGCAATAATAGTATCATTGCTATCTCCATAACCGTCTCCATCACTATCTCTGTAATACATAACTGCTGTTACACAAGCACCATTTTCGCACACTTCATCTACAGCACAGTTTATTGTGTCTTCGTCTATTGTTCCATTTCCATTATCATCAATACCATTGCATAATTCTGTAGCATTCGGATAAGCGGTTGAATTATTGTCGTCAAAATCTGTATTATCTATTACATATCCAGAAGGTTGATTGCAAGATTGTTGAGATATATTTTGGTTTCCAAATCCATCTGCATCACTATCTTGATACCATGTTTGTTCTGTGCAATCATCATCATTATTACTACAAGAGTAAAAATAAAACAGTCCAATTGGTACAAATATCATTAAATAAATTAAGCTCTTTTTGTTCATCGTTTTTTTATTTTAGATTTCTGTTTATTTATAATTTAAGAAAACCTTTAAAAGTTTCATTTAAAGGTAAAAAACTAAATAGAATTGAAATATGATTTTTGTCAGTTAAACTTATAATATTTAGGTTTTAACATTATGTTTAAAAAGGCATTCTTTAAAATGGTATGTAATGTTCTTAGATATATATCTTTTAAATGTTTAATATCTATAGGCATTAAGTTTTTAGAATATTCTAAATAAATATTAATTTTTGTCTTATTTCTATTTCTCCTTATTTAAAATCTCTTTTACCGTTTGTTTATACTTTATTGAATTGCTAGCTTTTTTAATTGCTTTGTAGGTTTTTTGTGGGTTTGTAAACGATTGCGAGAAGAATTCCCAAAAGCCTAACATTTTCATTTTAATAGGTGTTGGTCCAGAGAGGTAAGCATCGTACTGTTCGTAAATAGTATCATGAAATTCTGAGAAAATATCCCAACGGTTTTTTGGGTAAGTTGTGGTATTGTTTTTTATCATACTTGGTAAAAAAGGATCTGCAATTAAGCCTCTGCCAATCATAAAATGGTCTATACTTGGAAAGCGTGTTTCTATTGCTTTAAAAGCACTTACACTAGTAATGTCTCCATTGTAATAGAGTTTGTGTTTTGTGCTTGTTATGCAACGCTGGAAAGCTTCTAAATCTACAGGTCCTTTATAAAGTTGTTTTCCTATACGTGCATGGATGGCTATGTTTTTAAGTGGATAGCTGTCAAGAACTGGGAAGGTGTCTAAAATTTCTTCGGCATGTTCGTAACCCATTCTCATTTTCATAGAGACTATAATGTCTGTTTCGTTATGTGCGCGTTTTAAAATGTGATCTATTTTTGTAGGATTACAAATTAAACCAGAACCCATTCCAGATTTTGTAACCATAGGATAAGGGCAACCTAAATTCCAGTTTAATTCTTTATAGCCCAAACTTTGCACATATTTAATTACAAATAAAAACTCGTCTGCATCGTTAGTCATGACTTGCGGTATCACTTCCAAAGTGGTATTGTTTTCTGGTTGTAAGTCTAACTGATACGATTGCTTGATTTTTAGCTTTCCATTTAATCTAATATATGGTGCGTAAAAGGTATCTATACCTCCAAAATAATGATGAAACGCATTACGAAACCTGAAGTCTGTAAAACCTTGTAAAGGTGAAGAAAGTAATGTTATTGACATGGATTTAAATGAAGTGCCAAATATAGCTTAAAAAGAAAAACCACTTCAAAAAATTTGAAGTGGTTTTAGTATTTCCGCGAAAGCGAAAAAAAATTACTTAATCATTTCGTAGCTACGTTTTATAAACTCAGAAAGCTCTTTTCCTTTTAATAAACCTTGAGATAAACGTGCTAAATCTAAACTTTGGTTAATTAAACGTTCTTGTTTTTTCTTGGTTTTAGTGCTTAAAATTTCGCCTACCAATTCAGAATTTGTATTAACGACTAGGTTATACATTTCTGGCATGTTACCAAACATATTCATTCCACCACCACCTGTAGCTTGCATTTCCTTCATACGACGCATAAATTCTGGTTGCGTAATCATAAATGGAGCAGCTTCGCTATCTTGAGGCTCTAACTGTACCATAAATTTCTCTGAAGGAATAGTGTCTTTCAACAATTCGTCTAGTGCTTTGGTTTGCTCTTCGTCTAATTTAGAAATTACGGTGTCGTCTTTTTTAATTAATTTATCTATGGCATCTGCATCTGCACGTGCAAAGGTAATATTCTCTTTCTTACTTTCTAGTTTTTGCATTAAATGCGAAACTATAGGAGAATCTAATAACAATACTTCGTAACCTTTTGCTTTTGCAGCTTCTATATACGTGTGTTGTTCGTCTTGATTGCTTGCATAAAGTATTACAATTTTACCGTCTTTATCGGTTTGGTTTGCCTTAATTGCGTTTTCAAGTTCTTCGTATGTGTAGTATTTATTATCTACTGTTGGATACAATGCAAAGGCATCTGCTTTTTCAAAGAATTTATCTTCAGACAGCATTCCGTATTCAATAACCACTTTAATATCGTTCCATTTGGCTTCAAAATCTTCACGGTTACTATTAAATAACGATTTTAATTTATCTGCAACTTTACGTGTAATGTAAGACGAAATCTTTTTTACTGCTCCATCTGCTTGTAAATAAGAACGCGATACGTTTAACGGAATGTCAGGTGAATCGATAACACCACGTAACATGGTTAAAAATTCTGGTACAATACCTTCAACATTATCCGTTACAAATACTTGATTTTGGTATAACTGAATCTTATCCTTTTGCATGCTCATATCTTGAGTCATCTTTGGGAAATATAAAATTCCTGTTAAGTTAAACGGATAATCTACATTTAAATGAATGTGAAATAAAGGCTCTTCAAATTGAGCAGGATATAACTCTCTGTAGAAGCTATTGTAGTTTTCATCTTCTAATTCTGTTGGCTGTTTAGTCCAAGCAGGATTAGGATTATTAATAATATTATCTACTGTTATTTTTTTCTGAGGCTCTGTTGTTTCTTTACCTTCTGCATCTTTTGTTGTAGCAGGAGTGTGCTCTGGGTCGTTTACCTCTTTGGTTCCAAATTTAATAGGAATAGGCATAAACTTATTATACTTAGATAATAAACTACCAATACGCGCTTCCTCTAAAAACTCTGTAGAGTCTTCTGCAATATGAAGAATAATTTCTGTTCCTCTATCTGTTTTATCGTGTGCTTCTAGAGTAAATTCTGGAGAGCCATCACAAGTCCAATGTGCAGCTACAGTGTTTTCTTTATGAGATTTAGTAATAATTTCTACCTTCTCTGCTACCATAAATGCAGAATAGAAACCTAAACCAAAATGTCCAATAATACCAGAATCTTTTGCAGAGTCTTTGTAATTGTCTAAAAACTCTTCAGCACCAGAAAAAGCAATTTGGTTAATGTATTTTTCAACCTCTTCGGCTGTCATCCCTAAACCTTGATCGATAATATGAAGTTTCTTTCCTTCCTGATCAATTTTAACTTCAATTACAGGTGTTCCATATTCAGATTTAGACTCACCAATACTAGTTAAATGCTTTAGTTTTAATGTTGCATCTGTTCCATTACTTATCAGCTCACGTAAAAATATTTCGTGGTCGCTGTACAAGAATTTTTTAATTAATGGGAAAATGTTTTCTACCGAAACATTAATATTTCCTTTTGCCATGATATATAATTATTTTTTTTATTTCCGCGAAGGCGAAAATTTCTTGTTAATTTCTCAATATTAGTAGTCAACAAAAATGCCAATAGCTTAAAGGTGACAAAGTGTCAAAAATCAGAATGCTATGCATGCATAATTAATTAAAGTTAAATGCTAGATTGTATATTACTGAAACACTTAAATTAGCAAAGAAATTAGACTTCCGACTTCCTGAAACGAGTTCAGCATAAATATTGGAAGTAAAAACAAAATATTTTCAATGTATAATTCAAAAATAATAGGACTTGGTAAATATGTGCCAGATAATGTAGTGACTAACGATGATCTATCTAAAATGATGGATACAAATGATGAATGGATTACAGAACGCACAGGTATTAAAGAACGTCGTTGGGTAAAAAAAGGTTCTGGAGACACTACAGCAACTATGGGAGTAAAAGCTGCCAAACAAGCTATAGAACGAGCAGGAATAGATAAGAACGATATCGATTTTATAATTTTTGCAACCTTAAGTCCAGACATGTATTTTCCTGGACCTGGAGTACAAGTGCAACATGCTTTAGATATTAAAACCGTTGGCGCTTTAGATGTCAGAAATCAATGTTCTGGATTTGTTTACGCTATATCTGTTGCAGATAATTTTATTAAAACAGGAATGTATAAAAATATTCTTGTTATTGGAAGTGAATTGCATTCTCACGGTTTGGATAAAACAACACGAGGTCGTGGAGTTACAGTTATTTTTGGTGATGGAGCAGGAGCAGCTATTTTAACAAGAGAAGAAGATACTACAAAAGGCATATTATCTACACATTTACATTCTCAAGGTGAGCATGCTGAAGAATTAGTGGTTGTGGCTCCAGGTATGGGAAAACGTTGGGTGAATGATATTTTAGCAGATAACGATCCTAACGACGAAAGTTTCTTTCCATACATGAATGGTACTTTTGTTTTTAAAAATGCAGTCGTTCGTTTTAGTGAAGTGATTATGGAAGGATTAACTAAAAATAATCTTGATAAAAGTCAGATTGATATGTTAATTCCACATCAAGCGAATTTACGTATTGCTCAATTTATTCAGAAAAAATTTGGATTAACAGACGACCAAGTTTATAATAATATTATGCGTTATGGAAACACAACCGCAGCTTCTATTCCTATTGCCTTAACTGAAGCTTGGGAGGAAGGTAAAATAAAAACAGGTAATCATGTTGTTTTAGCTGCTTTTGGCAGTGGTTTTACTTGGGGAAGTGTGATTATTAAATGGTAATTAAATTTCTATTAATAGGAATCTAATAATAAAAATCCCAATGTTAACGCATTGGGATTTTTTGTTTTAAGGATATCAAAGTTTATCGTTTTAAAGTAAAATGTCCTTTAAATTCTTTACCATCTATTGTTATTAAATACCAATAGTCTGATGAAGGTAGCTTTTTCCCTTTTAAGGTGCCATCCCATTTTACACTTCTGTTTTTGGCAGAGAATAATAATTTACCATAGCGATTAAAAATAATAACTTGAGTGTTATTGTAATATTCTAGGTCGTTAATAGCAAAGTAGTCGTTAACACCATCTCCATTTGGTGTAAAAAATTGTGGAATATAAAAATGTAAATGCTCTTGAGTAATAATGAAATTACAGAAATATGACCTAACATATACAGTATATACACCATTTGGTATGTTTGTGAAAACAGGACTGTTTTGGTACACTACACCATCTAAAGAATATTGATATTCACTTTGATTTACAAGAGATACAATAATGGAGCTATTATACGAGACTATATTTGCAATTATTGGATTTTCATATAATGTTACTGTAAAATTTGTTATTTCTACATAGCAACCATCAGTAGCTTGAACTGTGTAAACACCAGGATTCTCAATAGCAATAGTTGCACTTTGTTGGTTGGTATTCCATTGGTAAGTTGGATTTTGAATATTTGAATTGGCATCTAGCGTAAGTGTTTCACCTTCACAAAGTACAATAGATACATTCCTTGTATCAATAGGTTGTATGCCAGTAATTTCCCAGGTACAAGAAGTATTGTTAAAGGTTGCTACTTGCCAACACTCTAGATTTGTTGGAGCGGTAGGTTGTGTTCCAGAAACCTCCCAACTACATGTTGTTGTGTTAAAAGCAGCAGTTTCCCAACAGTCTAAGTTAGTAGGAGCAGTTGGTTGTGTGCCTGAGGTTTCCCAATTACAAGTAATGGAGTTAAAAACTGTAGTTTCCCAACATTCAATACTTGGTTGTATTGGCTGTGTTCCATTAATTTCCCAAGAACATAATGTGTTATTAAAAGTTGCAAATTCCCAACATTCTAGATTTATTGGCGCAGTAGGTTGTGTTCCAAAAACCTCCCAACTACATATTGTTGTGTTAAAAGTTGCAGTCTCCCAACACTCAATTGATGGTTGAGTAGGTTGTGTACCACTAACTTCCCAAGCACATAATGTGTTGTTAAAAGTTGCAATTTCCCAACATTCTAGATTTGTTGGAGCAGTAGGTTGTGTTCCAGAAACCTCCCAACTACATATTGTTGTGTTAAAAGTCGCAGTTTCCCAACATTCAATTGTTGGTTGAGTTGGCTGTGTTCCAATAATATCCCAAGTACAAGTTGTATTATTAAATGAGGTGGTTTCCCAACATTCTAAATTAGTTGGAGCATTAGGTTGAATACCAGTAATTTCCCAGTTACAGGTTATGTTATTAAATACTGCAGTTTCCCAACATTCTATGTTAGGTTGTGCAGGTTGTGTACCAATAGTTACCCAACTACAAGTCGTCGTATTAAAAGTCGTTGTTTCCCAGCATTCTATGCTTGGCTGAGTTGGTTGTGTTCCAGAGATTTCCCAACTACATGAAGTCGTATTAAAATTAGCCATTTCCCAACATTCCAGATTAGTAGGAGCTGTAGGTTGTGTTCCAGAAACTTCCCAACTACAAGTTATAGTGTTTAGGGTTGCTGTTTCCCAGCATTCTAGAGTTGGTTGTGTTGGAGGTTGATTTATTGTTACCGTTATAGTTGCAGTCGCTACATTGTCTGGAGCAACTCTTCCAGAATCTGTTATTAAACAAACATAGGTTGTTGTAGAATTGATGTTTATAGGTAAAGACGCATTATTTCCTAATGGAACTGAAGAACCTTGTTCTGTCCATAGATAAGAGTAGCTTCCCAAAGGATTTATAGGATCTGGAATAGCATTAAGTTGAGTAACTGCAACATCACAATATGTAGGAGCAGTATTTTGTGTGACATCTTCTTCTAATTCTAAACTAATAGAACAAATAATATCTGATGCCACCTCTGAGGCACCATAAATACTAGAAGATGTTATATTAGTACAATTTAAGGTGCTTTGAGCATTTGTTTCATCTAAAATAGCAGTATCATTTCCTCCTGTAGCTATAAGTTCGTAGGTTGGGTTTGTACTACATGGATTCTGTGTAATAATCGTAACCACACCGAAGACACTCGAAAAGCCGTTGGCGCCAGATATAGTACCAACAAGAATAGAATTAGATGGTGTGTTTATATCTACTCGAATAAGCCTGTTTTGGTTTGCGCTAAGGTATAATTCACTTTCAAAAAAAGTTAAATCTCCTGCGCTTCCATAACCAACGTTTCCTAGGTATGTAGCTGTCATGTTAGCTACATTAATTCTAAATAATTCTCCTGGAGAGTCTGTATTAACTCCCAAAAGTATTCCAGTACTTTCTTTAACTAATGAGTTTATTTCAAGCGATCCATTAAATCCAATTGCAGTTAAACTACCTAACGGATTTACAAATCCGGTGTTAATATTAACTAAATAAAGATTATTCTCAATGATGCCATAAAGCGTGTCGTCTATATCTCCTTGAGAAATATCGTAAAGACCAGTAAAGTAACTAGCGACAACAGTGGTAGAGCAATTTGAAAAATCTGCCAATACAATATCACCATTTGCTAAACACAAGTATGATGTATTTACAGACTGAGCTTTTGCTGTAAAACATAAAACAAAAAAAAGGCAACTAAAAAGGAATGTATTTTTCAAAGAAAAGGTATAATTAATATTACAAATATAACTGTTTTGTTAAATTAATTAATTCTGCGTCATTTTAATTTATTAAAAGCTAATAAGTAGATTGTTTTTAACTAAAAAATCTCAATGCGTCAACACTGAGATTTTTTTTGCTATTAACCATATAAACTTAACGTGTTTACGAACGTTTTAACAGAGGACTAATTCAAATAAATAGATTCGTTAACTGTATAATGTTTTTATATAGACGATCTGTTTTGATTTTATTACATTGATAATCAAACTTTAACAGACTTTAACATAGCCAAAAACCCAAAGCCGATCAAACTTTGGGTTTTCTTTATCTAACAGCTTAGCATTAACACTAACCATCAACTATTTCTGCTTCACTACTAAATACTTTTATAAAAATCCACCTCCAGATTTTTCATTATCATCTCTGTTTTTTCGAGTTTTTGCGCTATACTTTTGTCCACCAAATCTATACGATAAACCTGCAAAAATAGTTTGGCTTTCCCATCTAAAAACACCAATCTGTTTAAAAGGTCTGTTTCCGGTAAAGCCAAATTCTTGTGTTCCAAAAACATCATTAAAGTTTAAACTAAAAGACCCTTTGCCATCTGCAAAATCATGCCTTGCACCTAAGTTAACAAAATACATAGGTTCGCTTTTAAATTGTAAATCTTCGGCAGAACCACGATAAAAAGCAAAAGCAGATAAGCTTAATTTTTTTGTAACTTTAAAATTATTAAAGACTCTAAAATTGTATACAAGATTATCTATTTCTATAACATTAGTCTGTATGTCGCTAACAGTTGCTGTTTCTAAAGGTGCAGTAAGAACTTCTGTAATTCCTTTTTGAGTTTGCAAATAAGCATCAAAACTTGCATTTAAACTCCACCATTTTGTAGGTCTGTAATTACTGGAAAGTTCTAAACCATAAGCAGCAGTATCATCATAATTATTATGTGTTAAAATTTGACGACCAGAAGCAACATCTGTTCTATCTATTGTTATACCTTGGTTAATTTCATCTTGTATAGCACGATAGAAAACACCTGCAGTAATACTACCGTTTTCAAGTTGTCTGGTGTAGTTTAATTCTAAAGAGTTTGTAAACTGTGGTTCTAAATTTTGATTTCCAAATGAAGATATTAACGGTGTGCTCCACTCACGTATAGGGTTAACTTGTCCTATTCCTGGTCTATCTACTCTTCGACTGTAACTTAATTGGTATGAATTTTTTTCTGATGGAGAATAAGTAAAAAATACAGAAGGATAGATTTGAACGTAATCATTATCAAAATCTATTAAACTAGTTTCATTAGTTTCTTCTGTAGATAAGGCATCTGCATTTACTTGAACAGTCTCTGCTCGAATCCCAATTTGATATGTCCATTTCTCTAACGTTTTTCCATAGCTTGCATAAGCAGAATAAATATCTCTTGAGTAGTCAAAAATAGTACTTGGTGTTGGTCTAAAAACACCCATTTGGTTTAAAGAGATTCCGGTAGAACTATAATTGATGCTTGTATTAAACAAAAGCGCTTGTAAGCCTAATTCTAATTTAACAGAATCGCTTAACGGATTTACGTAATCTAAATTAATAGTGGTACGTTCTCTATCGGTTGTAACAAAATCTAGATAATTATTTAAATCTGAAGCTCCAGCAAATCTAAAATCTGCATCTTCTTGTTGGTCAAAAACATTATAATCTACTTCAAGTTCTATATTAGATCCTTCTTTTGCAAATTCTAATTTATAATCAAAATTATATTGAGATGAGTTGTTGTCATTGATATTATTGAAATCTTGAAATTGATTTAGACTAGGCGTATTATTAAACAAAGCATCTGTAATTCCAATGTTTTTTGAGTCTGTAATGCTTTGATTTGTAAACAATGAAATGGTGTTTTTATCATTTAAATAAAAATCTACACCTATTTTATATAAATGATTTTTAGTATTATCTTTAAAAGAGAATAGTTGCTCAGAGTTATTTATGGGCCTGTTAATAAAGCCATTATTGTCATTTTTAGCAATATTATTGCCATAATTACCATAGAAGTTTAATTTTCCGTTGCGGTAGTTCATATCTATAGAACTATTAAACTTTGCGTTGTCTTGATAGTTTAATCCTAAATTAATATTACCATTAAAACCTATCTTAATATTCTTTTTTAGAATTATATTTATAATACCACTCATGCCTTCAGGATTATATTTAGCTGAAGGATTTGTAATTAATTCAATACTTTTGATAGAAGTAGATGGAATTTGTTTTAATAATTGCGCAGCAGGTACATTAGATAGTTTTCCATCAACCATAACACGTACATTTGCATTACCACGGAAACTAATGGCTCCAGATTGCGAATCGACACTTACGCTAGGAAGATTGTTCATGATATCACTAGCTGTAAGACCAGAGGTTGTTAAGTCTTTGCCTACAGTAATTATTTTTCGGTCTACTTTTTGCTGAATTGTAGAAATTTCTCCTACAAGTTCTACCTCTTTTAGGCTAGTGGCAGATTCGTAAATTTTTATTACACCAAAATCTATTGTTGTGGTCTCTTTGTCTATAGTAATCTCTCTGCTAACTGTTTTATATCCTAAGTACTCAATACTAACTTTAGTGGTGCCTTTTGGTACATTGTCCATGTAAAAAGAACCATCATCTTTAGTAATACTGCCTGTAATTATTTTACCGTTTAAATCGCGAATAACTATATTTACATAAGGTAAGGGTTCGTTAAATATTCCGTCTAAAATAGTTCCAGTAATAATTCCAGTCTTAACTGTGGAGGTGTCTTTGTTAGAAGATTGCGCTTGTACTAGTGATGAGACTAATAACAAACAAATTAGGATTGTTTTTTTCATTTGATTGATTGATTGATTGATTGATGTGGTTATATTGGTAATACTTTAAAGACGACTAATTTTACAATCTGTTACTCTTTGCATAAATGTTGACATTTTTTTAACACTAAAAAAGGCTGATGATTTTTGCTTTTTCAGAATTAACAAAATAATGGATATGAATAAAAAAACTTTAGTAATTGGTGCTTCTACAAAGCCAGAACGCTATTCTAACATGGCTATTAGAAAACTAATAAACTATAATCACGAAACCGTAGCTTTTGGAATGCGTGAAGGAGAAGAAGCAGGAGTTGTAATTGATACAGAATTAAAGCAATATAAAAATATAGATACTGTTACTTTATACTTAAATCCTAAAAGACAAGATCAGTATTACAACTATATTATAGACTTAAATCCAAAACGTGTTATTTTTAATCCAGGAACAGAAAATCCAAAATTTTATAGTCTACTAAAGGACAATAATATAGATTTTGAAGTGGCTTGTACACTTGTTTTGCTGTCTACTAATCAGTATTAAAAGTTACTTTTTTTTAGAAATGAATAATAATCCTATAAAAGTAATCAAGCCATTTAAAGGTAAAATTTCCCAATGAAATGCATATTGACCAATAAAACTATTTGGAAAAGTTTCTGGAATAATTGTAATTAAATAGGTTAGATCAATAGATAAAAGCCCTATTACCCATGCCAATTTATCTATAATTCTTCTATTTGTTAATATTCCAAAAGCAAACAATCCAAGTAAAGGACCATAAGTAAACGTTGCAAACTTAAAGAGGTTACTTACCACACTGCCTTCTAAAGAGTTGAAAATAACGACAACAACTATTAGTACAAAAGAAACAATGATGTGTACTTTTTTACGTAACGGCTTTTGTTGTTCAAAAGGCTTTTTTTCTATGTTTAAAAAATCTACTGAAAAAGAAGTTGTTAAAGACGTTAAAGCACTATCTGCACTGCTGTAAGCAGCAGCAATAAGTCCAATAATAAAAGTAATCGCTAAGCCTTTTCCCAAACCTTGATTCATTGCTATCTCTGGAAATAATAAATCTGTTCTAGTGACTTCATTTAAAACAGGTATTTTAACTCCAAATTCTTCAGCGTAGATAAACAATAAAGCACCAAGTGTTAAAAAAACTAGGTTTACAATAACAAGTAAAATAGACATAGAAAACATGTTCTTTTTAGACTCTTTAGAATTTTTGCATGTCAGGTTTTTTTGCATCATATCTTGGTCTAAACCTGTCATAGCGATAGTAATAAAGATACCTCCAATAAAATACTTCCAGAAATATATTTTACTATTAACATCATCGAAAAAGAAAATCTGACTCTTGTTTTTAAACGTTTCTTTGGTAAACGTTTCAGCTAATGTCCAATCTAACTTATTTAAAATTAAAACTATAGCCACAATTACAGAAGTTAACATGGCAATGGTTTGCAAAGTGTCTGTCCAAATAATAGTTTTTATGCCACCTTTATTGGTGTACAACCATATCAATAAAATGGAGATTACCACAGTTACCCAAAATGGAACGCCTAAACTTTCAAAAACAATATACTGCATTGCAAGTGCAACTAGGTACAATCTAAAAGAGGCACCTGTAACTCTTGAAAGCAAAAAGAAAAAAGCACCAGTTTTGTAGCTTACAATTCCAAAGCGTTCTTCTAAATATTGATAAATAGAAGTGACATTTAACTTATAGTATAATGGAATTAAAACGAGTAAAACCACCAAATAACCAACAAAAAAGCCTAAAACACCTTGCATATAAGCAAATTGCTGACCATCAATTAATCCAGGAACAGAGATAAACGTAACACCAGAGAGCGATGCGCCAATCATGCCAAAAGCAACTAAGTACCAAGGTGCAGATTTGTTTGCTTTAAAGAAAGCAGCATTAGTATCTTCCTTACCAGTAAAATAGGAGATTAAAATAAGCACGCCAAAATAGGCAGCAATAAGTAATAATATTTGAATAGATGACATGTAAATTATTTTCTAAAATCGAAAATACGCAAAAAGTTAAAAGTACCTAGGGATATGAGAATTTAATGTTATAAGTTATCGATTAAACTTAAAAGAAAGTCTATCAAATTAATGTCTAAAACTAAAGCATTTATAATAATAAAAAATTCGTGAATTTGTAGCAAAAGCATTAAATTCGCATCTATGGAATTCTCTTCTAAACTTTTAGAAAATGCGGTTAACGAAATCTCACAATTACCAGGTATTGGTAAGCGCACAGCATTGCGTTTAGCATTGCACTTATTAAAGCAACCAAAAGAACATGTTACTGGCTTAGCACAGTCTTTAACTAATATGCGAGACCATTTAAAATTCTGTAAGTCTTGCCATAATATTAGCGATGTAGATGTATGCGAAATCTGCGCAAATCCGTTAAGAAAAAAGGATATTATTTGTGTAGTTGAAGATGTTAGAGATGTTATGGCAATAGAAAACACAGCGTCTCATAAAGGTCTGTATCACGTATTAGGCGGAAAAATTAATCCGATAGAAGGTATTGGACCTCACGATTTAAACATTGTGAGTTTAGTAGAAAAAGTAAAAACAGGAACTATTGTTGAGCTTATTTTTGCATTAAGTCCAACAATGGAAGGCGATACTACAAATTTCTACATCTTCAAGCAATTACATGGATTAGAAATAAAAACATCAACAATAGCAAGAGGAATATCAGTAGGAGATGAGCTTGAATATGCCGATGAAATAACTTTGGGACGTAGTATTTTAAATCGTATTCCTTTTGAAGCCTCATTAAAACAATAACAACATTTTGCGACTTTCTGTTATTATTCTAAATTACAATGTGCACTACTTTTTAGAGTTGTGTTTACAGAGCGTTGAAGCAGCTATTCAAACCTTAGATGCTGAAATTATTGTGGTAGATAACAACTCTCAAGACGACAGTTGCAAAATGGTTAAAGAAAAATTTCCCAACATAAAACGCATTGAAAACAAAGAAAATTTAGGTTTCTCTAAAGGTAATAATATAGGAGTAAAACTGGCTAAAGGCGAATATGTTTGCATATTAAATCCAGATACTGTTATTGCAGAAGATACTTTTAAAACACTTCTGGCTTTTGCCGAAAAACAAAATAATCTAGGTATTGTAGGTTGTAAGTTAATAGATGGTAGTGGTTGTTTTTTGCCAGAAAGTAAGCGGAATGTTCCAATAACAAAAATAGCCATACAAAAGGCTTTAGGAAACTCTAAGCACTACTACGCAAATCATTTACTAGACAACGAGATTGGAAAAGCAGACGTTTTTGTAGGTGCTTTTATGCTATTAAAACGCGAAGTATTCAATCAAGTCCAAGGTTTTGACGAAGATTATTTTATGTATGGCGAAGACATAGATTTAAGTTATAAAATTAAAAAAGCAGGTTTTCAGAGTTATTATTATGGAGCATTAGCAGCAATACATTACAAAGGTGAAAGCACTTTAAAAGATAAAACCTATGCAAAGCGATTTTATGGAGCCATGCAAATTTTTTATAAAAAACACTTTAAAAGTAATTTGGTTTTTGATGCGTTAGTGTTCTTCGGAATACAATCTGCCAGGCTCTTTGAGAATAAAACATCAACAGAAATCTTTGATTTTGAGAATTATGTACTGATTTCAAAAACTAAAAATGAAGCTTTAGCAATTAAACTTTCAAAGCCTTTAATTCAAGTTTTAAATGCTGAAGAGATAAAAGAAAATACTCAAATTATTTTCGATGCTAATACTATAAGTTTTCAAACCATAATTCAGGAAATGGAAACTTCAGAAAAAAATAAAAATTTATCGTTTAAAATACTTCCAAAAAACGCTAATTTTATCCTCGGAAGTTCTTCGTCTAAAAGCAGAGGCGAAGTGATACCTTTTTAAATATCAGTTTATTTTAAAAGCTGAATTCAAAATTATATGGAATAGTCAGACAAATACACTATTTTTTATTAATTTTGCATTCTAAAAATACAAAAAGACACATTTTTTATTAATATGGCAAGATTTGAACTAAAATTACCGAAAATGGGAGAAAGCGTTGCAGAAGCAACAATTACTTCGTGGTTAAAAGCGGTTGGAGATACTATTGAACAAGATGAAGCAGTACTTGAAATTGCTACAGACAAAGTCGATAGCGAAGTGCCAAGTGAAGTAGATGGTATTTTAGTTGAAGTACTTTTTAATGTTGACGATGTGGTTCAAGTTGGACAAACCATTGCTGTTATTGAAACAGAAGGTGAAAGTAATGCTAGTGCTGAAGCTCCAAAAGCAGAAGCAAATGTAGCAGAAAAAGCACCAGAAGCAGCTGCTGAGGTCGCACAAACTGTTGTTGCAGCACAAGAAACTACAGCTCCAATAAGTTCTAATGGAGAGCGTTTTTATTCTCCATTAGTAAAAAACATGGCAAAAGCAGAAGGTATATCTCAAGCAGAGTTAGATGCTGTTCTAGGTACAGGAAAAGAAGGAAGAGTGACTAAAGCAGATATGCAAGCATATTTAACAACAAGAGGAACTCAACCTGCTAAAGCAGAAGTAGCTCCTGTTGCTTCAACTAAGCAAGCTCCAACTAAAACAGAAACTAAAAAGCAGGAAACACCAATTAGTGTAGTAGAAGGTGATGAGATTATAGAAATGACCAGAATGGGTAAATTAATTGCGCACCATATGGTAGAAAGTGTGCAAACTAGTGCACATGTTCAAAGTTTTATAGAAGCAGATGTTACTAATATCTGGAATTGGAGAAAGAAAGTAAAAGATAGTTTTATGAAACGTGAAGGTCAGAACTTAACGTTCACACCTATTTTTATGGAAGCCATTGCAAAAGCATTACGCGATTTTCCAATGATGAATATCTCACTTCAAGGTGATACTATTGTTAAAAAGAAAAACATAAACCTTGGTATGGCTGCCGCATTAGGTAATGGCGATTTAATTGTGCCTGTTATTAAAAATGCCGATCAATTAAATCTTGTTGGTATGACCAAGCAAGTAAACGATCTAGCATCAAGAGCAAGAGATAATAAGTTAAAACCCGACGATATACAAGGCGGAACGTACACAGTAACTAACGTTGGTACGTTTGGTAGTATTATGGGAACACCAATTATTAATCAGCCACAAGTTGGTATATTAGCTTTAGGAGCCATACGTAAAGTACCAGCAGTTATCGAAACACCAGATGGAGATTTTATAGGTATTCGTTATAAAATGTTCTTATCGCACTCTTACGATCATCGTGTTGTTAATGGTGCGCTTGGTGGACAATTTGTAAAAGCAGTAAAAGACTATTTAGAAAGTTGGGACACTAAAAGAGAAATTTAATTTTATACTAATTTGTAATTATGAGCATAGAGACGCTTATAATTTAAACTATAGAATAGTAAAAAGCACAGTTTTAGGACTGTGCTTTTTATATTTAAGATAGAGTTGTTTATTCATGTTTTAATATTATAGCTATATGTTAGCGTAAGTAATGTATGGATTAATGCGTGCTGTAGAGACTAGCTTTATATAAAAGGCACACATTTTTATTTTATACACATTCAATATAATGAGTGCCAATTTTAATTTTAGAATTAGGAACTTGATTAAAAAAGCTTATTTTTGTTTAAAAAATTAACATTAAACATAAACAAAATAGTTACTTAACGTTAATTATTTTTGAGAGGAATTAAATGAATTTAAATATTAAAGAATTGTTGTCTATTTCAAGACCAAGATTTTGGATGTATGTTTTGGGTACTTTTCTTGTTGGGATGATATCTTCTGGAAACCCTTTTAATTATGACACAGAAACAACGATACTTTTAGTTGTTTTTTCAATTTTCTTTTCTTTTCCTGCAAACTTGCTTATTTATGGAGTGAACGATATCTATGATTATGAAACAGATATTCTTAATGACAAGAAATCTAATTATGAAAAGATCCTTAGTCCTGCAAAACACAAAAAGCTTTGGATGATAATTTGTCTTTTAACACTTCCATTTATTGCTTTTCTTTTTTTTGTTAGCACTTATACATTGTGTGCTATAGTCGTTTTTATATTTATGGGATTATTTTATTCGGCACCACCAATAAGAGCTAAATCAAAACCACCTTTAGATATTTTGTTTTCGTCTATTATTTATATTTCTCCTGGTATTATTGGGTTTTTAATTACTGGAAATACAAAAGTACAATGGCTTGCTGTATTAGGAGGTCTTATTTGGGCTTCGGCAATGCAAACGTATTCAGCAGTTCCAGATATAAAAGCCGATAGAGCCTCTGGAGTAGAAACACTTGCAACAAAACTAGGTCATCGCAAAGCACTTTGGTTTTGTTTGTTAGCATATCTTCTTTCTAGTATTATAGGCACTATTTACGTGGGCACTATTGCTGTATTATTTGGTACTGTATATGTGGTTGTGGTTGCATTAAGTCTTTATAACAGTACTAAGGTATTTAAATATTACACCTATTTTCCGCTAATAAATATTATTGGTGGTACTGTTTTGTTTTTTTATCTGTTTTTTAATGCATTACGATAATAATGACTAAAGCGATTCAAGTGGATGCGGATTTTTTATTCTAGCTACTCTCTTATAAACCAATTCTGCAGATATTAAGCAAATAGGCATTCCAATACCAGGACTTGTACCAGCTCCCACATAAAATAGATTTTTTACTTTTTTACTTTTGTTAGAAGGTCTTAAAAGTGTTTGTTTTAATGTATGTGCTAATCCCAAAGCTGTGCCTTTATAAGCATTATAATCTCTTCTAAAATCATCACTCCAATACGCACGTTCGTAGACAACGTAACTTTCTAATTCTGGAAGTTTAAGATCTTTTTTCATGAGGTTATAAATCTTTTCTCTGTAGTCTTTCATTTCAGTATCCGAAAGTGTTAATCCAGGAGGAATAGGAACCAAAACAAATAAATTATCTGTACCTTCTGGTGATAAATTAGGATCTGTTTCTGTAGGCTTACAAATATAATAACTTGGGTCTTCTGGAAGCTGAGGTGTATCAAATAACTCTTTAAAATTTTGCTTCCAATCTTCACCAAACCTAAGATTGTGATGACTTAAGATGTCTAATTCTCGATCTAAACCAAGATACATAATAAAGGCACTCGGACTCAAAACAGTTTTTTCCCAGTAGCGTTCGGGATAGGTTTGGTGTTTTTTCTCTAAAAGTTGCGTTTCTGTAAACCAAAGGTCTGCATTTGAAATAACAATATCAGCACGCAATTGTTCGCCATTTTCTAAAAGAACTCCTGAAACTTTTTTATTCTCAACTAATATTTTTGAAACAGGTGTTTCTGTTATAAATTTCGTGCCATGTTTTTTGTTAATAGTTATTAATGCATTTATAATTTCATAAATGCCTCCTTTTGGATAATAGACACCCATATCAAAATCAATGAAATTCATGATATTGTAAAGGGCTGGTGTTTTTGCTGGATCAGAGCCTAAAAAAACAAGTGTATATTCAAGAATTTTTTTTACTCGATTACTCTTAAACCACTTGTTTAAATAGTTGTGCATGGTTTGGAACGGATTGAGTTGAATCCCTTTTTTTATTAGTTTCCAACTTAAAAAATCGGCAGAGATACCAATATTTCTATACATGAAATAATGTTTAGCCAAAGCATATTGTTCGCCAGATCTTTTTAAATATTCTCTTAATTTTGGTGTAATACCTGGTTCTAGTTTTTCAAAAAGTGGTAAATCTTTTTCTAAATCCGAATGAATATCTAATACAGGAATATCTTTGTCATTTGCAAAGAACACACGATAAGATGGTGATAATTTTACTAGATCAAGATGATCTGAAACTTTTTCTCCAAGAAGATTGAAATAGTGTTTAAATACATCTGGCATGAGATACCAAGATGGTCCCATGTCAAAGGTATAGCCTTCGGCTTTAAAAATGTTTGCTCTACCTCCTAATGTGTCATTTTTTTCAATAACAGTAACAGTGTAACCTGATTTAGAGAGTAATGCTGCCGCACCTAAACCACCAATACCAGATCCAATAATTATAATATTTTTTTCTTTTTTCACAACAGTAAAAATACGTAACTAAAAGTTGAATTCCCATTTTTTTATTTTGCAAAATTGTAATTAGTTAAGTTAATTGTAGTTTATAAGTCTGAGCTTTAGTAGTGTTACTTAAAATACCTTTAGTAATAAAAACTCAAAATCGCGATTTTATAGGTATTCGTTATAAAATATTCTTATCGCACTGTAACGACTATCTTGTAGTAAATGGTGCATTTGGTGTACAATTTGTAAAAGCAGTAAAAGAGTATTTAGAAGGTTTGGACTCTAATCGCGAGATATAAGTTTATTAGTCTTTGCAATTCTCAGGATATTATTTGTTATTTCTTAGCGTAATATAAAAACTAACAAATAGTTCTAAGTTTAAAACAACAAAAAGCACAGTTTTTCGACTGTGCTTTTTTGTTTGGATTTTGACGAGAATAGTTGGAAGAGAATGACGCAGGAATTCTCTTCCAATGCATTGATAAAAAAGCGTTTCAATGTTTTTTATCAGATGTTAAACGAAGTTAACCTAATTTTTTGGCAAAGTCAAGTTTAAAATAAGTTGTATCTTAACTTTATATGTTCAAGAAAATGATTAATACTATAGAAAGTAAACTAAAATTAATAGCTTTTTTTGTCGAATTCTATAATTTACCTTCTAATTAAACGCCTTACGTAGTATTCCATTAAAATCTTCAATAGAATTAGTATTCTTATAAAACTGATCTTTAATTTTTAAAAGCGGTAGCGTTGTTTTAATAGGTCTCTTATCGGTTTGAAAAGTTTCTACTGCTTCTAGGTATTCCGCTGCATTGTCATCTATATTATATTCTGTAAACGCGATATTGTTTTCACCTAGAATTCGTTTGGCTTCTTTACAAATAGAACAATCATTACTAACAAATATGGTTGCTTTTTGGTCTTTTAAGGCGTCGTCTAGCCTTACGTCTAATCGCGTTTCAGATTTATCTACTTCTATAGCAGGTGCGACTTCGTTTACTATAAAAGTAGTTGTGTATTTACCTTCTGTACCAACTAATTGTATTAAAGTTATAAGTTCTACTTTACTTTTAGCAGGAACATTCATAATTGTTGGTCTATTACTACTGCGTCTAAAGTCTTCTGTAACCACTCTTAAAAATACATCGTAAGCAATAGAATCTGTATTAGTCGCATAAAGTTTTAAACGTTTGCCTTTCTTTTCTTAAGAGAGTTTAACAAACTCATGCTCATTTTGTGTAAAACAAGAGATAGTAATAAGTAAACAAGTAAGTAGTGTTAGGTAGGTTTTCATTGTAAAATTTAAAGAATCAAAGTAAAAATAACATAATACATTTATATTTGCATAAACTGTACCAAGTTTTGGTGCAAAACTATAAATAACATGCAATTAAACCTTAAAAAACCAGTTTGCTTTTTCGATTTAGAAACTACAGGAATTAATATTTCTAAAGATAGAGTTGTAGAAATATCAATTTTAAAAGTGTTTCCTAACGGAAATAAAGAAAGTAAAACATGGTTGGTGAATCCAGAAATGCCAATTCCAGCTGAAACTTCAGCAATTCATGGCATTACAGATGCGCGTGTGGCAAACGAGCCTACGTTTAAAGCTTTGTCTAAGGAAATTAATAGCATGATTAAGGATTGCGATTTAGCAGGTTTTAACTCTAACCGTTTTGATATTCCTCTGTTGGCAGAAGAAATGCTAAGAGCAGACATGGATTTTGATATGAAAGGTAGAGTAGCAATAGATGTGCAAACTATTTTTCATAAAATGGAAAAACGTACACTAAGTGCAGCGTACAAATTTTACTGCAATAAGAGTTTAGAAAACGCACACTCTGCAAAAGCAGATACTTTAGCAACATACGAGGTTTTAAAGGCACAATTAGACCGTTATGAAGATTTAGAGAACGATTCTAAATTTCTTGCAGAGTTTAGTGCTCATAAAAAGTTTGCAGATTTTGCAGGATTTATTAATTATAATGAAGCAGGCGAAGAGTGTTTTAGTTTTGGGAAACATAAAAATAAAAAAGTACTAGATGTTCTAGATAAAGAACCTGGTTATTTTGGTTGGTTATTAAATGCCGATTTTCCTCTGTATACCAAAAAGGTGCTAACAGCAATAAAGTTAAGAGCGTTTAATAATAAGATTTAACAATAACTAATGTTTATTTCCACTTCGAGTAATTCTGAAGTATGAAGAATTGTATCGAGAAGCATTTTTAAAGTTTAACAATCCAAAAAATCGAACAATCAAATTATGAAACTAATTTGCATAGGTAGAAACTACACAGATCATATTAAAGAGTTGGAAAACGAAAAACCAACAGATCCTGTTGTGTTTTTAAAACCAGACACAGCTATTTTATTGAAAAAGCAGCCGTTTTTTATTCCAGAATTTTCTAACGATGTGCATCATGAAGTAGAAGTTTTGGTTAAAATTAATCGTGTAGGTAAATACATAGATAAAAAATTTGCACATAAATATTATAAAGAAATTGGATTAGGAATAGACTTTACAGCACGCGATTTACAAACCCAATTAAAAGTTAAAGGTTTGCCATGGGAAAAAGCAAAAAGTTTCGATGGAGCAGCAGTAATTGGGAGTTGGTTACCAAAAACAGCGTTTCAAGATTTAAACAATATAAATTTTAGTCTTAAAAAAAATAACCAAGTCGTACAACAAGGAAATACCAGTTTAATGTTGTGGAAAATTGATGAGATTATAGAATATGTCTCTAAATATTTTACTTTAAAGATTGGAGATGTTATATTTACAGGAACTCCAGCAGGTGTTAGTAAAGTGTTTGCTAACGATAAGTTAAAAGGATATCTAGAAGATAAAGAGCTATTTTCTATTACAGTAAAATAAAATGGAACAACATTATAAATTACATAGATTAAGAGAATTAGCAGACAATGACGAAGATTTTCTTTTAGCCTTAGCGCAAGCTTTTTTAGAAGAAGTGCCAGCAGATGCTATGTTGTTAAAACAGGCAGTAGAAAACAATAATAAGCCTCAAGCGTATCAAGTATCTCATAA
>Ga0209137_1001067_pt1 | contig 26997 bp, 25 predicted proteins | sample SaaInl5LU_22_DNA_FD_184642 | JGI IMG/M metagenome (GOLD analysis project Ga0209137, IMG submission 184642) | Marine microbial communities from expanding oxygen minimum zones in the Saanich Inlet - ESP_105LU_22_DNA (SPAdes) (version 2) | ecosystem: Environmental > Aquatic > Marine > Intertidal...
CGGCACATCCAATGGGTGTTTTGTCATCTCTAACAAGTGCATTAACTGCTTTTAATTCATCTTCAGTTAATGTTGAGTCTGAAGAAGACATGTATAAAGCAATTGTTAAAATTTTAGGTAAGTTCCCAGTCTTAGTTGCATGGACACTTAGAAAAAAACAAGGCTTGCCATTAGACTATGGAGATAAAAGTTTAGGATACGTAGAAAACATACTAAAAATGATGTTTAAGCAGCCAAACGAAGACTACATTCAAAATCTAATATTAGTAAATGCATTAGATAAATTATTAATATTACATGCAGATCATGAGCAAAACTGCTCTACATCTACTGTTAGAATAGTTGGCTCTGCTCATACTGGATTATTTGCTTCAATATCTTCAGGTATTTCTGCACTTTGGGGACCATTACATGGTGGTGCAAATCAAGCAGTTTTAGAAATGTTAGAAGCTATTAAAGAAGATGGAGGCGATACTAAAAAGTTTATGGCAAAAGCAAAAGACAAAAATGATAGTTTTCGTCTAATGGGCTTTGGACATAGAGTATATAAAAACTTCGACCCAAGAGCAAAAATTATAAAAACTGCAGCAGACGAAGTATTAGCAGATTTAGGAATTGAAGATCCAGTACTTGATATTGCTAAAGGTTTAGCTACAGAAGCTTTAAGCGACGAGTATTTTGTAGAACGCAAATTATATCCAAACGTAGATTTCTATTCTGGTATTATATACAGAGCTATGGGTATTCCTGTAGAAATGTTTACAGTAATGTTTGCGTTGGGTCGTTTACCAGGTTGGATTGCACAATGGAAAGAAATGCGAATGCGTAAAGAACCAATTGGAAGACCAAGACAAGTTTATATTGGAGAAAACTACAGACCATTTAAAAGTGTTGAAAAAAGATAAAATAAAATGATTATTTATATGGCTTCATAAGAAATTATGAAGCTTTTTTCTATATTGTGAACATGTTAAAACTCAATATAAAAAACGAAACTTCACGGCTTAGAGCTGTCGTTTTGGGAACAGCAATAAGTAATGGCCCAACACCAAAGTTGGAACAAGCCTATGATCCAAAATCTGCAGAGCATATAAAAGCAGGAACCTATCCCGTAGAAGCAGATATGGTTAAAGAAATGGAAGCTGTTGCTAACGTTTTTAAAAAGTATAATGTTACCGTTTATAGGCCAAAATTAATAGAAAATTGCAATCAAATTTTTGCTAGAGATATTGCTTTTGTTATAGACGACGTTTTTGTAAAAGCCAATGTTTTACCAGAAAGGGAAGAAGAGTTAGATGCTATACAATATGTTATAGATAAAATTAATCCAGATAAAGTTATTCGTCCACCAGCAGAAGTGCATATTGAAGGTGGAGACGTTATGCCTTGGAACGATTTTATTTTTGTAGGTACTTACAGAGAAGCAGATTATGCAGACTATATTGTAGCGAGAACTAACATACAAGGTGTTGCTTTTTTAGAACATACCTTTCCTCATAAAAAAGTGAAGTCTTTTAACTTAAGAAAATCTCAAACTAACCCAAGAGACAACGCTTTACATTTAGACTGTTGTTTTCAACCTATAGGAACAAATAAAGCAATTTTACATAAAGAAGGTTTTCTTGAAGAAGAAGAGTACAAATGGCTTTTAAATTATTTCGGTGAAGACAATTGTTTTATTATCACTAAAGAAGAAATGTATAACATGAATAGTAACGTATTTTCAATTTCTGAAAATGTTATTATCTCTGAAAAAAACTTTACAAGATTAAATACTTGGCTTCGTGAAAATGGTTTTATAGTAGAAGAGGTTCCTTACGCTGAAATTGCAAAACAAGAAGGTTTACTGCGTTGCAGCACGATGCCTTTAATAAGGGATTAAAAGTAGTTTTGTTTTTTTGGAAAGCTTCAGTAGCTAAAACACGACTCTAAAACTTAAGTTAGGTGTAAACCCAAGCGATTTATTATCTATTCTAGATATAGAATTATCATTGTTTAAAATATAGTAGCTATTAATAGTATTTTCTCGGTTTAAAAGATTCCAAATAGAAAAACCTAATTCTGCTTTTGTGTTTTTGACAAAATTAAAATTATAGGTTCCTGAAAAATCAGTTCTAAAATAGTCATCAAGATTTGTATTATTAGCCATATTATAATTTATAGCGTTATCAAAAATAGGTTGTTGTGTATTAGGAGTAGTAGTTGGTCTTCCAGAATTCCAATTAAAACCAAGCGCTAATTTTAAGTTGTTAATAGTATAGGTTCCAGCAAAAGTTAAGGCATGGGAAATAGCTGTATTGCTATTAAAATCTTGTGCGTTATTTAAGGTAGGAAAATTATATTTAGTATTGTTTAAAGAGTAGCTTAGCCATGTACTTATATTATTAAATTGCTTATTTATTAAAAAGTCAAGGCCTTTTGTTTTATAACTTCCAATGGCATTTATGTCTTGATATTGGTTTTGAAATCCTTGACTTCTAGTAGTTATGCCATTAACTTTTTTTGTAAAAACTTCTGCGCTTACTAAAAGTTTGTTTTTATTGTAATGTAGACCTGCAGATGCTTGTTTGCTTTCTGTAATGGGTCTTGTAGTATTATTTGCTAAAACCCATCGTCGCTTTTCTATACCTAAAAAATCGTTTTGCCTGTCAATAACTTGAGAAGTAACTTGACTTTTAAATTCACCTAATAATTCAACTTTTAAATGTTTAAACAATTTATGATTGACACTTAAACGCGGTTCAAGAAGCAAAACATTAAAAGGTTTATAATAGTTGCTTCGAGTACCAACTTTTAAATGGGTTTTATTATTATAAGATGAAAAAGAAAACTCGCTAAAAGTTGCATGAGTTTCAACTGTATTTTCGTTGTTATTACTAAAATTAAGGTTGCTAATGTTCTCTAAATTTGTTGTTGCAACATTAGAATATTGGTAACCATTAATCCAACGTAAGCGTTCGTTAAAATCAAGTTTAAGCTGTAAAGTTATACCTTGGTCTAGTACTTCGTTATTTTGTTGTAAGCTTTGGTTGGTATCTGGATTAAAGTTGTTAGACTTTAACTTGTAGTCTGAGATATTAAATCTTACATCACTACTTAGAAACTTACTCCATTGTCTCGTGTAGTTAATGCCAGCGGCAAGGTTATACTGTGTTATATCGCTCCTTAATGTGGTTGTTAAGTTGTTTTCTAAATAATCTAACGCATTAAAAATAGTAGTAAAACTAAATCTTAATTTATCTTTATTTGATAGGTCATGAAGTAGTTTTGCGCTAATATCATAAAAATAAAAAGTTTCGTTAGAAGTAGAATTTTGATTGCTTTCTGAAGCATCCTCAATATTTGAGTCTTGAAATATTCTATTGAAATATTGTTGGTAAGTTGGTGTGTTTAAAGCATCTGTTATTGAGCGTCTTGCAGAAAGCTGTAATTCCATATTACCTTTTAACTTCAGTTTTGTGTATACGTCTGCTTGAATTAAGTTTAAACCCAAGCCTGCTGTGCTTTCCTCATTTATATCGTTATCTAAACGCATATCTATTGTACTAGAAATACCATCTCCATATAAGGCACTTGTTCCATTTTTAGAAACAACAACATTAGAAATTAAATTAGGATTAAAAGCAGATATTAAACCAAAAAAATGTCCAGATTGATACATTTTTATACCATCCCAAAGTATTAAATTCTGGTCGTGTGTTCCACCTCGTATGTTTAAGTTAGAGACGGTTTCTTCCATACTTATAACACCAGGTAAAGCTTGAACGGTTTGCAAAGCATCGGCTTCAATTAATCCAGGAAGAATGCCAAAATCGTCTGGGTTTATTACTATTTCACCAGTTTTAGTTTTTGTAATTCCACTAGTTAAATAGGTGGTTAGTAAAACTTCTTCAAGAGGTTCAATAGGTCTTGTAACTTTCATGCTAGGAGAAATAGCAACAAATCGACTATTTATAATTTTAAAATTTAGATTGGTATTCGTTCTAAGATAAGTTATGGCATCATTATAAGAAAGCAGCATTGAAGGTTCAGTTATTTCAACGTCTTCTATAGTTTTGTCTGCATAGGTAAACCTTATATCAAAACGTTTTTCTAAAGCTTTTAAAACGATTCCAAGTGGAATTTTTTCAGTTTTAAAAGTTTGTGAATTCACGCTAATAAAACTAAAAAGGAATAGGACTATTAAGAGAGTGAACGTACTATTTTTACTCACGCTTTAGCGATATCTTATTATTGTTTTTTGTAAAGGCTAAGTTAAGAGGAATAGTTATGGCCTGCAAAGCATTGTCCAAATTATTATGTGGAAAACCACCTGTAAACACTTCATTAGCGTCTATATCATTAACGCTAAATGTAACATTGTATTGTCTTTCAAACTCAGCTAGAACTTGTGAGTAAGGCATGCTTTTAAAATTAGATTCGTTATTAATCCAAAACGGACTTGTATTTTTAGTTTTAGGCTTTTCTACTACTTTATTGTCCAGAACTAAAAAACTTTCTCCAGGTTTTAAAATGCGACTTATTTTATTATAATCAACTTTAACAGAGCCTTCGTAGCAAACAACTTCAAAAAGATTGTCTCTATCCTTAATATTGAATTCTGTGCCTAAAACAGATATATCTCCAACCGAAGTATGAACGGTAAACTTTGAGCCTTTCGAAACTTTAAAGTAAGCCTCTCCTGTTAAATCAATAGCTCTGCTAGATTTCCAATTCTTATTATTAAATGCTAAAGCAGACTTAGCATTTAGTTTTACTGTTGTGTTATCTGGTAATAAAATATTTTCTTTTTGGGCTAATTCTGTGTTGAAATTAGTTTCTAAGTTGGATGTAAAATAATAGAACCCAACACAAATGGCTAAAATTGCGGCAATTTGTATAAACGGTTTTAGCCATTTGTGTTGTTGTTTGGTTCTTTTCTTTAGGGCAAATTGTAATTTTTCTAATTCAGTATTAGATTCAAAATCTTGTGGTTTAAATTGCTGCAAAGCATTATCCAGCCTCGTTAACTCATCAAAGGCTTCAAGCGTCTTAAACGCTTCAAACTCCTGAGAATTTAGACTGTTATCTAACCATTTTTTTATTAAATCTTCTTGTTTCATAATTATCATTCAAGTATATAACAACTATATATTAAAAATTCCTACCAGAGATTAAATGTTAACAAGCATTATAATTCTTTTATATCTTCTCTTAGTTTTTTTAAAGCACCATAAATTCGTTTTTCTACAGCTTTAGTGCTAATTCCTAAAAGTTCCGCTATTTCTTTGTGTCTTTTTCCTTCCACGCGATTCATCATAAAAGCAGTACGCTGCGCATCTGTTAAACTTGAGAGTGCAGATTGTAATTTTTGCATGTATTCTTGCTCTTCCATTACAAATTCTGGAGATTCGTTAGTATGATGCTTTGGTTTGGTTTGTTGATGTTTTAAAACAACTTTATGGTGCTTAGCTTCATTAAGCATAAGGTTATTTGCTACAGTAAAGAGGTAACTCTTCGCTTTATCTGGAGCTACTTTTTTGCAGTTTTCCCACAATTTAATAAAAGCATCTTGTGTTTTGTCTTTTGGGTTTAAATGGTCACCAAATTTGTAGTACAGGAAATTACTTAAGTCTTTAGCATGTTTTTTAAACAACGCATTAAAGCGAATTTCATCGCAAATATTCTCATGTAATTTTTTTGCCATTGTTTATATTAATGATTCTAAAAGTAAAAAAAAACAAATACAGTGTTAGGTATTTTTTAAAGTAAATTGTTTTGGTATTAAATAAAGTAATTATAATAAACAGAGTGTGCTTAAAATCAATGCGTTATAGAGTTTGTCTCTAAGAGTATAAATTAAGCTTTAGTTTTTTTATTAAATGATTACAAATTATTTGTATTATAAAGTAATGTAATAATTACTTTTTTAGTTGGTTATTTATTAAAAAGAGTTGTCTTAATTGATAGCTCTTTTTTTTGTCTTAAATTCTAATTAAGTTACTTCATTTATATACTTCAAATTCATAAATTTGCTAATCTTATAAACTAGTCAGATTGCCAACAGCAAACTGATTACCGAATACTAAATAATATGTTTAATAATTTAAGTGAAAAGTTAGATAAAGCGCTACACGTACTAAAAGGGCATGGAAGCATCACAGAAGTAAATGTTGCGGAGACTTTAAAAGAAGTACGTCGTGCACTTTTAGATGCCGATGTTAACTTTAAAATTGCTAAAGAATTCACCAACAGAGTAAAGGATAAGGCTTTAGGATCTAACGTTTTAACAACATTACAGCCAGGGCAATTAATGGTTAAAATTGTTAAGGACGAATTAACCGAATTAATGGGAGGAGATGCTGCAGGTATTAATTTATCTGGAGCACCAACAGTGATATTAATGTCTGGTTTACAAGGTTCTGGTAAGACAACGTTCTCTGGTAAATTAGCAAACTTTTTAAAATCTAAAAAATCTAAAAAACCTTTATTAGTAGCTTGTGATGTGTATCGTCCAGCTGCAGTTGATCAACTACATGTAGTTGGAGGCCAAATTAATGTAGATGTTTATAGTGACAAAGGGAACACAAATCCAGTAGCTATTGCGCAAGCAGGTATTGCTCATGCCAAGGAAAATGGACATAATGTAGTGATTATAGATACAGCTGGTCGTTTGGCGGTAGATGAAGCCATGATGATAGAAATATCTAATATTCATACAGCTATACAGCCACAAGAAACGTTATTTGTTGTAGATGCTATGACAGGTCAAGATGCTGTAAACACAGCAAAAGCCTTTAACGATATCTTGAATTTTGATGGTGTAATTCTAACAAAATTAGATGGTGATACGCGTGGTGGAGCTGCAATATCTATTAAATCTGTAGTCAATAAACCTATTAAATTTATTGGCACAGGTGAAAAAATGGAAGCGATAGACATTTTCTATCCTTCTCGAATGGCAGACCGTATTCTTGGAATGGGAGATGTTGTGTCTTTAGTTGAAAGAGCCCAAGAGCAATTTGACGAAGAAGAAGCAAGAAAATTACAGAAGAAAATAGCCAAAAACCAATTTGGGTTTGATGATTTCTTAAAACAGATTCAGCAAATCAAGAAAATGGGTAATATGAAAGATCTTGTAGGCATGATTCCTGGAGCAGGAAAAATGATGAAAGATGTAGATATAGACGATGACGCCTTTAAGCACATAGAAGCTATTATACACTCCATGACAGTTCAGGAAAGAACCAATCCGTCTGTAATAAATGCAAGTCGAAAAAAACGAATAGGAAAAGGTTCTGGAACATCTGTAACACAAGTCAATCAACTACTAAAACAGTTCGACCAAATGTCTAAGATGATGAAAATGATGCAAGGTGGAAAAGGAAAAGCAATGATGAATGCAATGAAAAACATGAGGTAACTCATGTTTTATTATTTAATACAAAAAATTAATATACCTAATAAAAAGACGGCAACATGACTATACTTGACGGTAAAAAAGTAAGCAACGATATTAAAGACGAAATCAAAGCTGAAGTTGATAAAATGAAAGCAAACAACGAAAAAGTGCCGCATTTAGCAGCAGTTATTGTTGGAAATGATGGAGCAAGTTTAACTTACGTTGGAAGTAAAGTGCGTGCTTGCGAACGTGTTGGTTTCGAATCTACAATGGTTCGCCTCTCAAACACAACAAGCGAAGTAGAATTATTAGATAAAATCGAAGAGTTAAATAATAATGACGATATCGACGGATTTATTATTCAATTACCACTACCAGACCAAATCGATACTCAAAAAGTACTAATGGCAGTAAATCCAGATAAAGATGTTGATGGTTTTCATCCAATGAATTTTGGGAAAATGGCATTAGATATGTCAACTTTTATTCCTGCAACACCATTTGGGATTTTAGAACTTTTAGATCGCTATAATGTGGACTCTAAAGGAAAGCATACTGTTGTAATAGGACGTTCTCATATTGTTGGAAGACCTATGAGTATATTAATGGGAAGAAAAGGTTTTCCAGGAAACTCTACCGTAACATTAACACATAGTCACACAAAGAATATTACACAAATAACCTCTCAAGCAGATATTATTATTTCGGCATTAGGTGTGCCTAATTTCCTAAAAGCAGAAATGGTAAAAGATGACGTTGTTATTATAGATGTTGGTATTACGCGTGTTCCAGATGAAACACATCCAAAAGGTTATATTATTACTGGAGATGTAGATTTCGAGAACGTAAGTAAAAAAGCAAGTTTCATTACACCAGTTCCTGGAGGAGTAGGACCAATGACTATTGCAATGTTATTAAAGAACACCTTATTAGCTAGAGAGAGACACAGATCTATGTAATTACAATTTGTATATTGTAACCTAATGTTTTCTTTTATAAGTTTATTTAGTTTAGTAGAAATTGGGAGTCTTCAGCATATAATCCCAATTATTATCACTGTAATTTTGTCTATTATTTTGATTCGTTTTTCTAATCGAAAACTAAACCAAAAACAGAAAGAACAGGTGTTTAAAGCTTTAGGTTTTTTTGTGTCTTATACTGTTTTAGTATTTCACTTACATCTTATTTTTAAAGGGAATTATAATATAGCAACAGACTTACCGTTATTTATATGCAGTTTTATGGCGCTTTTTATTTTCATTTTTACAAATAGTAGAAAATACTGGTTGTTCGAAATTTTATTGTTTTGGATTATTGCTGGAACCTCTCAAGCAGTTGTAACTCCTGATATTCCTTTTGGGTTTCCAAGCTTCGATTATTTTAGATATTGGATAGCACATCTAGGATTACTGGTTATTATATTTTATGCCATTTTTGTTTTAAAAATGCGTCCTACATGGAAAAGTATGTTTAAATCTTTTTTAGCTTTACAGTTGTATGCAATTATAATTTTTGGAATAAATTATATACTAAACGGAAATTATTTTTACTTAAATAAAAAACCAAACTCTGCATCTGCATTAGATTACTTAGGAGAATGGCCAATATATCTATTGACCATTGAAGCGATTTTAATTCCTTATTTTTTTATTATTTACTTATCCTTTTTTTTAACTAAAAAAAGGAAATAAAAAGTACTATTTAGCAAATAACTGACTCATGTCTTTAAAAGCTTTAAACTCTAGTGCGTTTCCAGCAGGATCTTTAAAAAACATAGTTGCTTGTTCGCCTACTAAACCTTCAAAACGAATGTAAGGTTCTATAATAAACTTTATATTTTTTTGTTTTAAATCTTCGGCGAAAGCTTGAAAAGTATCCCAAGGTAAAACCACTCCATAATGCGGAACAGGTACTTGTTTGCCATCTACTGCATTTGCGGTTTCAGCTTCTTGAGATTGTGCTTTGAAATGTATAACTAATTGATGGCCAAAAAAATTAAAATCGACCCAATGGTCACTACTTCTTCCTTCTTCACAGTTTAAAACATCGCGATAAAAAATACGACATGCTTCTAAATTATGAACAGGAATGGCAACATGAAAAGGTGTTAATTGAGACATGCTTTTTTTTAGATTAAGATTTATTCTTTTCTTCTATTAATAGAATGTACTTTTTTAGTTTCTTTTAGCTCATTAGTTTGCTTATAATGCTTATCAGAATCTGCTAAAAGCATATGTAACGTTTTTAATTCTTGTTCAGTAAACGCTCTATATTCACCAGTAGGAACATCAAGTTTTATATTCATTATGCGAGTACGTTTTAAAGAGGTTACTTCGTAGGTTAAATATTCGCACATACGTCTAATTTGTCTATTTAAACCTTGAGTTAAAATAATAGTAAAGGTATGTGAATCTATTTTTCTAACAGAACATTTTTTTGTGGTTTTATCTAAATCTTCAAGATAAATTCCACCAGCCATTCGTTTAATAAAAGTTTGAGATATAGGCTTATCTACTGTTACCAAATACTCTTTATCATGATTATTACTGGCACGTAAAATTTTGTTCACTATATCTCCATCATCTGTCATGAAAATTAAACCTTCACTAAGTTTATCTAATCTACCAATAGGAAAAATACGTTTTTGGTATTTAATATAGTCTATAATATTGTCTTTTTCTACTCGAGTGTCTGTAGTACAAACAATACCAACGGGTTTGTTAAAAGCAAGATAAACAAAATCTGCTTTGCGCTCTGTAATAGATTTGCCATCAACTTCAACCACATCGTTTTCGGTAACTTTTGTTCCTAATTCAGGAATAATTCCATTAATAGTAACACGACCAGCGTCTATTAAACGGTCTGCTTCTCGACGTGAACAATAACCTGCTTCGCTAAGGTATTTGTTAAGTCTTGTTAGTTTTTCCTCCATAGTAGCAAAAATACAATTTAACTTTGAATGAAATCTATAACATGTTTGTAAACAGTTTCATTTCTTAAACCGTGACCAAAACCTTTTGTAGAAATAAAAGTTGCATTTTTATGGTTTTCAGCAATTTTTTCGGCATCACTATACGGAATAACTTTGTCAAACACATCATGAACAATGAGTGTTTTAGTATCTATTGCCTTCGAGAAATCTGCTAATGAGAAATAAGATGGAGGTTTGTTAAAACGTTCTAACACTAAACTATTTATACCATTTTCAATTTTATTATTATAACCCATCATATCAACATAGTTTTTAAAAACGCCTGTAAACTCTGAGGGAGCGCCTAGGAAAACTAGTTTTTCTAATTCTTTATTTTCATAGTTTTTTTGATAAAATCCGGAAGCCATTCCACCAACTGAATGTCCAATAATAATATGAGGATTATAATGCTTCGCCACTACATTAATACATTCTGAATATAAAATGGCATTAAATTGTTTTCCGCTAGTATTACCATGAGCAGGTGCATCAAGCGAGACTATATTATACTCTAATTTTTGAAGTTTAGAAATTAAATTTTGCCAACGTCCTGAGTTGCTCTCCCAACCATGGGCTAACAAAACAGTTTTACCATTGCCTTTCCATAAATAAGTCGCAATGTTGAGGTTTTTATGCTTTAAATAAAGAGATTCTGCAGAATCTAAAAAAGATTTTTGGTCGTTTATAATACGTCTTTGTCTAGGTTTAGCAAATAAATATAAAGCTTTTTTTGAAGCATATTTTGGTGAAATATAACTAATAGTATTTAACGATTTGCCTATTATTTTTATCAGAGAATTAGACATGTTAAGCTTCTCTATTTACTAAATCCATAGAAAAAGCAGGTGTACAAATAGCAATATATTCGCATGCTATTGTAAACGGATTAGAATATTGTACTCTTGTGTTTTTTTTAATTTTTATAGATTGTCCAGCCTCTAAAACTATTTCCTCTCCTTCAATAATAAATTGTTTTTTACCTTTTATTATATAGGTATATTCATCGAACTCTGGAGTTTTAAATGGTTCACTCCAGCCAGCAGGAGCGATCATGTGAGCAATACTAATGTTTTTATTACCATCTGTAGCTTGCACAAAATGTTCTTCTATTAGTTTACCATCTGTTGTTGGAACAACAAAAGGAGTGTTTTGGATTTTATATTTTTTGTTTTTCATCTTTAGTTTCCGCGTAAGCGGTAATATTATTTTATTTCATGGGTTTTTTCTTAATCATACCACCTCTTAAGTCTTTAACAATACCCATAATAATAAATGCTTTAAGATCTATTTTATCAATTTCGGTATTTAACTTTGCGAGTTCTAGCCTTGTCACTACTGTATATATAATGTCTTTATCATAACTTATGCCAGTAGATCCAAAACCACCTTTTCCAGCATAAATTGTGCAAGCACGACCTAGCTTATTAATAAGCATGTGTTGTATAGCTTCATGGTGTTTAGAAATTATGGTAACTCCTACATATTCTTCTACACCATCTACAACAAAATCTACAGTTTTTGCAGCAGATAAATAGGTTAGAATAGCGTATAAAGCAGTTTCTATTGAAAGAATATAAGCTCCAAAAGAGAAAATAACTAAGTTTATTAAAAACAACACATCTCCAATAGTAATTGAAAATTTTCTACTTAAAAAAATGGCAAGAACTTCTGTGCCATCAATAACACTGCCTCCTCTCATAGTAAGCCCAATTCCAGACCCTAAAAAGAAGCCTCCAAATATAGAAATAAGGAGTTTATCTTGAGTTATTATAGGATAATCTATAAAATGTACAACCAACGCAAGTAAAGTAATGGCAATAATGCTTCTAATTGCAAATTTTCGACCTATAGTTTTTGTAGCTAGAATTATGAAGGGAATGTTTACTAAAATCAGCAGATAACTGATTGATATAGTTGTAGTGTTTTCTAATAATAATGAAATACCTGTTGCACCACCATCTATAAAATTATTTGGTAATAAAAATCCTTTTAATCCAAATCCTGCAGAAAAAACACCTACTGCAATAAAAAAATATTCTTTTACTGCATGTTTTATTTCAACTTTAATGTTGTTTACTAATTTAGCAACTTGAGAGGGTGTTGCAGGACGGTTTTTTTCCTGTTTAGCTTCAATTCTTTTGCGCGCAATATCTACTAATACTTTGGAAAAAAGAGGATTCATAATGTTTTAAATTAAATATTGATTAATGTAATCTACCAACCAACCATAAAGTATTTAATTTTGGCTGTATCTGGAATGTTAATCGCTTCAATTTTTTTTGACATATCAAAACGTAGTTCACTTGGTAATTCTTCTTTGCTTATTGTAAAATAAGTATTATTTTCATTTACAATAACAACAATATTACGTAAAGTGTTTTCTATGCTAGATATTTTATGTTTAGCTTTAATGTCTCCAAAAGTGCTAAGCGTTGTAATACCTGTAGTGGTTTTATATCTTGAATCTAAAACTTTAATAGTTCTTATTGTTGCCGTAGAATCTAATGCTTCTTTTGGCGAGAGTTCTAGTAGTTTTTTTCCACCTTTTTCAAAAATCATTATTTTATTTACACTACCCAAAAACTCGTCACCAGCTATTTTTTTGACTATGGAGTCTTTGGCATAAATTATTTCAAGGTCTTTAACATGTGTAGAATCTGTTAATAAACCAATATTTTGTTTTGATATTAAAAACGGATTAATTTCTGTTTCACAAGACGTTATAATTACAGAAAATACTATTAGAGTAAATATTATTTTTTTCATTTATTTTTTTATTTCAGTTATCCAATGGTGTTTAATACTATTGGGAATAATACATAGCATGTATTGTTAATTCTAAATACATTGCAATAAACCACTACATTACTTTTTTTAATATGCCAAATACACTTCTAATAAAGGTAGCACTGGTTAATACTTTAATTATTGGATTTTGTGCTGTGCTACGTCTTCTTGTAGTGGTTCTTCTTGAGGCTTTTTCTTCAGCTTCTTCTTTTGCTTCTTTTTCTTCGGCTTTTATTTTTGCTTCCTCTGCTTTAGCTATTTTTTTGTTTAGCATTTCGTAAGCACTTTCTCTATCTATTTCTTCGTTGTATTTTAATACTAATTTAGAATCGTCGAGTAAGTTTTGTAATTCAGTTGGTGTTAAAACATCCATTCTACTCATTGGAGCACGCATCATGGTTGCTGCTAATGGAGCAGGACGTCCTTTTTCGTCTAAGGCAGAAACTAGCGCTTCTCCTGTGCCTAAAGATGTTAATATTTCGGCAGTATCATAATAATCTGTATCAGGATAATTTTGAGCTGCAAGTTTAATGGCTTTTCTATCTTTTACTGTAAAGGCACGCAATGCATGTTGTATTTTTAAACCTAATTGGCTCAAAACACCTTCTGGTACATCTGTAGGGTTTTGAGTTATAAAATATAGTCCAACACCTTTACTACGAATTAACTTTACTATACTTTCAATTTGGTTTAAAAGTGCTTTAGAAGCTTCATTAAAAATTAAATGTGCTTCGTCTATAAACATAATTAATTCTGGTCTTCCAGAATCGCCTTGCTCTGGCATAGTTTCATAGATTTCTGCTAATAAGCTTAGCATAAATGTTGAAAATAATTTTGGTCTATCTTGAATGTCTGTTAAACGAATAATATTAATATAGCCTTTTCCGTCTCTAGTGGTTCTTAATAAGTCTTCAACTTCAAAACTCTTTTCACCAAAAAACAAATCACCTCCTTGTTGTTCAATCTCTACAACTTTACGTAAAATAGCACCTGTAGAGGCACTTGAAATTCTGCCATATTCTGCTTCAAATTCTTCTTTCCCTTCTTTTGTTGCGTATTGTAATATTTTTTTGAAATCTTTTAAGTCTAAAAGCGGCAGTTTATTGTCATCACAATATTTAAAAACTACTGCTACAACTCCAGATTGTGTTTCTGTTAAATCTAGAATACGAGAAAGTAATACTGGGCCAAATTCTATAACAGTTGCTCGTAATCGCACACCATCTTGTTCGGATAAAGACATGACTTCTACTGGAAATCCTTTGGCTTTGAAATCTAAACCAATTTTCGCATGACGTTCATCTATTTTTGGATGTCCAGGACTTGGTTGAGCCAAGCCACTTAAATCACCTTTAATATCCATGAGCAAGACAGGAATACCTTGGTCGCTTAAGTTTTCTGCTAATACTTGAAGCGTTTTAGTTTTCCCAGTTCCAGTAGCACCAGCAATTAAGCCATGACGATTCATGGTTTTTAAAGGAATTTTTACAAAAGCATCTTTAATAGTTTCACCATCTAACATTGCAGAGCCTAAGGTTATAAACTCTCCTTTAGTTGTATTTCCCTCTGTTATGTGTTTAAAGAATTCGTCTTGTCTACTCATAATAAAAATTGATTTGCGTAAAAATACTAATCTTAACTGAAATGAATGAGGAATCTATCAATTTTTAATACTTAAAAACTTGCCACTTGCCACTTCCCACTTCAAACTTAATTTCTATCTTTGCAAGCTATGACGCAAGAAGTTCAAGAATTAGTAAACCAAGGAAAAATGTTGCCTTTAATGGAGGAGTTTTATACCATTCAAGGTGAAGGTTTCTATAAAGGCACAGCTGCTTATTTTATAAGAATTGGAGGCTGTGATGTTGGTTGCCATTGGTGTGATGTAAAAGAAAGTTGGAATGCACAATTGCATCCACCTACCGAAACCGAAAAAATTGTTTCCAATGCTAAAAAATATAGCAACACCATTGTTGTAACAGGAGGAGAGCCACTAACTTGGGATATGACAGAGCTCACAAAACAGTTAAAAGCCGAAGGGATGACTATTCATATCGAAACTTCTGGTGCTTATGAGTTGTCTGGTGAGTGGGATTGGATTTGTCTATCTCCAAAAAAAATGAAACTCCCAACACATGGTGTTTACGAAAAAGCCAACGAGCTTAAATGTATTATATACAATAAAGACGATTTTCGCTTTGCAGAAGAACAAGCAAAAAAAGTTAATGGTGAGTGTATTTTATATTTACAGCCAGAATGGAGTAAACGAGATATAGTAGTTCCTTTGATAGTAGATTATGTGATGGCAAATCCTAAATGGAAAGTGTCTTTACAAACACATAAGTACTTAAATATACCATAGATTTAGTTTTAATTGTTTTTTCTCCAAATTTCATATCTGTTAAAAATTGAATTTGAGTCGCTTCATTAGCACCTGTTCTCCATAATTTACCATAAGGAGCTAGCTCTTTGCTCACAGTTCTTCCTTTAAGCTGAGATCTTCTATAAAATACTTTTATAAGTTTGTTTCCTCTGCTAGGAAAAGCTGCAAGGTCTAAAGGACTTTTGTCTAAACTAGCAAATTTTTGTGCATTACCATTAAAAGATAAAAGCATTATAAACGCGAACGTGATGGATGCTAATAATGTTGATTTTTTCATGATTAAATAATTTAGTGATTAAAATAGCTTTGGTTTCTTTTCAAAGACGCATTAAGTTGGTGAACTATACATTTATAATGATTTCTTTTAAATTTTTAAAATAAGATTATATTTTTAGTACAAAACAACATTAAAAATTAAAATTTGTAATCATTATATTAATTTATGTTTTTAAAATGAAACAATAATTACATATTTGCTGTATAATTAATAATAAAAAAAATTAAAATATATAAGTTATGTGTGGAATTGTATGTGCTTTCGACCTTAAACAAAAATCTGAAGATTTAAGACCTCAAGTGTTAGAAATGTCTAAAACCATTCGCCATCGTGGACCAGATTGGTCAGGTATTTATAGTGGTGATAAAGCTATTTTAGCGCATGAGCGTTTAGCAATTGTAGATCCAGCTTCAGGCAAACAACCATTGTTTAGTGCTGATAAAAAATTAGTTTTAGCTGCCAACGGAGAAATTTACAATCACAGAGTGTTGCGTAAGCAATTTGAAGGTAAATATGAGTTTCAAACAGAAAGTGATTGCGAAGTTATTTTAGCATTATACCAAGAAAAAGGAGTTGATTTTGTAGACGAAATGAATGGTATCTTTGGTTTCGCCATTTACGATGTTGAAAAAAACGAGTACTTTATTGCAAGAGACCATATGGGAATTATTCCTTTATATATTGGTTGGGATCAAAACGGAACATTCTATGTAGCTTCAGAGTTAAAAGCTTTAGAAGGAACGTGTTCTAAAATAGAATTATTTCCTCCTGGACATTATATGTCAAGTAAAGACGGAAAATTTGTGCAGTGGTACAAAAGAGATTGGAGAGCATATGATGTGGTAAAAGACAACGAAACAAGCATAGCAAAAGTTAAAGAAGCTTTAGAAGCTGCAGTACATAGGCAATTAATGAGTGATGTGCCTTATGGAGTATTGCTGTCTGGTGGTTTAGACTCTTCAGTGGTTTCTGCTATTGCAAAAAAATATGCACAAAAACGAATAGAGAGTGATGATACCTCAGAGGCTTGGTATCCACAAACACATTCATTTGCTGTAGGATTAGAAGGCTCTCCAGACTTAGCTGCTGCTAAAAAAGTGGCAGATCATATTGGAACAGTTCATCATGAAATAAAATTCACCATTCAAGAAGGTTTAGATGCGATTAAAGATGTTATTTATAACATCGAAACATATGATATTACAACTATTCGTTCCTCAACACCAATGTATTTAATGGCAAGAGTTATTAAATCTATGGGAATTAAAATGGTATTATCTGGTGAAGGAGCAGACGAAATTTTTGGAGGCTACTTATATTTTCATAAGGCACCAAATGCCAAAGAATTTCATGACGAAACCGTGCGTAAACTAGATAAATTACACATGTACGATTGCTTAAGAGCTAACAAAAGTCTTGCAGCTTGGGGAATTGAAGGTCGCGTACCATTTTTAGACAAAGAATTTATGGATGTTGCCATGAGTATTAATCCACAAGACAAAATGATAAATGGAGAGCGCATGGAAAAATGGGTAATCCGTAAAGCCTTTGAAGATATGCTGCCAGAAAGTGTAGCCTGGAGACAAAAAGAACAATTTAGCGATGGTGTTGGATACAGTTGGATTGATACACTAAAAGAATTGGTTGATACTGAAATTACAGATGAGCAAATGGAAAATGCAAAATTCAGGTTTCCAATCCAAACACCACAAAACAAAGAAGAGTTTTATTATCGTTCTATTTTTGAAAGCCACTTTCCAAGCGATACTGCAGCCTACAGTGTACCTCAAGAAGCTAGTGTAGCTTGTAGCACTGCTATAGCTTTAGAGTGGGATGAGGCGTTTAAAAACATGAATGAACCTTCTGGAAGAGCCATAGCAAATGTGCATGATAATTCCTATTAACTCAAACTAATTTATATAATTTTTCTTTATCAATTAAGACCAGTCGTGAGATTGGTTTTTTTGTTTTATAAATAAAGTCTATATTTAAATTAGATTGTTCTTAATGATAAAGCAAGTTTACATAATATTTTTGTTTTCATTTTCGGTATATGCTCAAAACAATTCCGAATGGAAAAAACTTTTAAGTTCCGCTCATCAAGTCGGTTTTTGTTTATATAATTCAAAAGATTCATTTTGTAATTCACATAAATTTCGATTTAATGAATTAAAAGAAAATTTAAAAATCGAAGAAAATGATTTGCACTATTTTACTATGAAAGAGGAATGGGCAAATAAACGGTTAAGCGATTGGGCAGAAGTAAATAATTTACCTAAAGAATCTTTAGTGTTATTTTTTAATATAAATCAAGGTTTTGAAAGTGATTTAGGGAAAATAGGAAATAAGCCTAGTGGATTTTTTATAGCTAGTTTAAAGGATAACTTACAGTTTAAAATTTTGGAAATTTATAAAAAGCAAGCAATGAGATGTGCTATTTTTCATAAAAATAAACCGAATATATTATTTAATAATTTATGGAGAGAATTTATGTCTGGCAGATTAGGTTTAATAGAAAATAAGATAGAATTTGCTATCTATAACGAGAAAAAGATTCAAAAAAAATTCAAAAAATTCAAAAGATTATTTTTTAAATATAAAAGAGCCAATTAATTTGCAATTAAAATTTGTTAGCTTTTATAGAGCAAAAAGTCTTGTAATGCTTTACTATTGTCTTAGAATGTGACGCTACTATAAAAAACATGAACGAAACTTCCGGTAGAGCTAAAGCAAATCTGCATGATATGGCATATTAGTTTGTTCCTTCCTTTAAACAACAAAGACCAATTTTAAATTGGTCTTTGTTGTATTATGAGAATTAGAGTGTTTATTATTTTTTAATAAATTTCTCAGTAATTAAATTTCCAGAATCAGTTTTAATAGATAAAATATAGAGTCCACTTTTTAAATTTTCAATAGTTATAACATGATTTTTTTTGTTAGAATTGTATACTTTTCTTCCTAAATAATCATGTATTTCAATTGTGTTAATCCTAACGTTTTTGTTAAATTTAATATGTAAAAAGTCTTGTGCAGGATTAGGATACAATATTACAAATGTCTCGTTTTCTATAGTATTTGTAGATAATGTAGTCAGAATTGTGCTTTCTAATGTTTCAATATTTTCATTAACTCCTAAAAAACCAGAAACAAGTAGGGCGTTATTATACCTAAATGCAATGTTGTTTATTGAATTATCATAGTAGTAATAAGAAGTTTGAGTTAATGTACCTATGTTATTAAATATTGGCGGAATGCTAAATGATAAAGTTTGGTCTATACGCAAACGGGTAACAGTCCCAGAGTAGCTTCCACCCATGGTGTCATTAATACTTTATGTGCCATAAGCATCTACTGTAGATGTTGCTGTTCCTGTAAAAGTTCCATTGGTACCTTGATAAGTAAAAGTTCCAGAAACTGCTCCAGAATTGTTGATTCCAAATGACATAGGGAATAAACCAACAAAACTGTTGGTGCCAGAATAATTCAATATAATATCGCCTTGAGAAACTCCTGTTATAGAAGTTCCACTTCCATTTTCTTTCAAGAAAAAATCGCTTACAGTTGGTGTGCCGCCTTGCGAAGTAATAGAGAGTACTTCGGTTGTGCCAGGATGGTTGTTAATTGTCCAGCATTTGGAGTGGCATAAGTGTCTACATTAGTTCCAGAAGGTATTAAGTTGCTAAAGGTCCAGGCGGCATTTGCACCAGTAGGTGTATGGTCAATCGTAGAACCTGTATTCAAAATAGTAAAATTTGTTCCTGGATCACTTGTAAACGATGAAATGGTTTGAGAAAAGCAGGTAAAGCTAAATGTTAAAGTTAATAAAAGTAGTTTTGTTTTCATAATAGAGATTTTAAAGAATTATTAATAATGATTGCTACAAAAATAGCAAAATATTGTTTGGAAAACATGAGGTGGTTAGTCTTATATCTTCTGTTTACGAGAGTATTATGTATTTATTAAATTTTGTCAGCTAAAAATTATTCAAAATCAAATTTAAGCTGCTTTTTAAGCGTTTTAAGACGTTTTTTAAGTAATTAACAATTGTTAATAAAAACGCTCTAAATCAACTAAAATGAGTAATAAAAGGTTTTTGTTTTCGTATATTTGTTTGTTGTTGAAAATTCAGTTTTTCAGTAATTAAAATTTTAATAAAACCAACTAAAAATATATTTATGAGCGAAAAGAAAGAAGAGTTCAATAAGCATAATTATTCAGCCGATAGTATTCAAGCGTTAGAAGGTATGGAGCATGTGCGTATGCGTCCTTCAATGTATATTGGAGACGTTGGGACACGTGGTTTACACCACCTAGTATATGAGGTTGTAGATAACTCTATAGATGAAGCTTTAGCAGGGCATTGTAATAATATTACAGTAACTATTAACGAAGATAACTCGATTACTACAGAAGATGATGGTCGTGGTATTCCTGTAGATTTACACAAAAAAGAAGGTATTTCGGCTTTAGAGGTTGTAATGACTAAAATTGGAGCTGGTGGAAAGTTTGATAAAGATTCTTATAAAGTTTCGGGAGGATTGCATGGAGTTGGTGTAAGTTGTGTGAATGCACTTTCAGAGCACTTAAGAGCAACCGTATTTAGAGATGGTAAGATTTGGGAGCAAGAATACGAAAGAGGTAAGTCTATGTATCCAGTTAAAGCCATTGGAGATACAGATAAAAGAGGAACAACAGTTACTTTTAAGCCAGACTCAACAATATTTACACAAACCTTAGAGTATAATTACGATACTCTTGCAAGTAGAATGCGAGAATTAGCCTATTTAAATAAAGGTATTACCATTCATCTTGTAGATAAAAGAAGTAAAAAAGAAGATGGTTCTTTTGAAGGCGAAACTTTTCACTCTGAAGAAGGATTAAAAGAATTTATCAAGTTTTTAGATGGAAATCGTGAGCCTTTAATGAAAGATGTTATTTCTTTTGAAGGAGAGAAAAACGGAGTTCCTGTTGAGGTTGCCATGATTTATAATACGAGTTATGCAGAAAACTTGCATTCGTATGTAAACAATATCAACACACACGAAGGTGGTACACATCTTTCAGGTTTTAGACGTGGTTTAACACATACTTTAAAAAAGTATGCCGATGAATCTGGAATGTTAGATAAGTTAAAATTTGATATTGCAGGAGATGATTTTCGTGAAGGTCTAACAGCTATTATTTCTGTAAAAGTACAAGAGCCACAGTTTGAAGGACAAACGAAAACTAAGTTAGGTAACAGAGAGGTTTCTGCAGCAGTAAGTCAATCGGTTTCAGAAATGCTAACCAATTATCTAGAAGAGCATCCAGATGATGCTAAAATCATTGTCCAGAAAGTAATTTTAGCAGCTCAAGCAAGACACGCAGCCCAGAAAGCTCGAGAAATGGTACAGCGTAAAACGGTAATGAGTATTGGTGGTTTACCTGGGAAATTAAGTGATTGCTCTGAACAAGATCCTGCAAAATGTGAAGTATATCTTGTAGAGGGAGATTCGGCAGGTGGAACAGCAAAACAAGGTCGTGACAGAGCATTTCAAGCTATTTTACCATTACGTGGTAAGATTCTTAATGTAGAAAAAGCCATGACACATAAGGTTTTTGAAAACGAAGAAATTAAAAATATCTTTACAGCACTTGGTGTAACCATTGGTACAGAAGAAGATAGTAAAGCGCTTAATCTTTCAAAATTAAGATATCACAAAATTGTAATCATGTGTGATGCCGATATTGATGGTTCTCACATTGAAACTTTAATTTTAACATTCTTTTTCCGTTACATGAAAGAATTAATAGAAAATGGACACATTTATATTGCAACACCACCTTTATATTTAGTAAAAAAAGGCGCAAAAAAGCAGTATGCTTGGAATGATGATGAGCGCGCAGCATTAATGGAAGAATATGGTGATGGCGCAAAAATTCAGCGTTACAAAGGTCTTGGAGAGATGAACGCTTCACAACTTTGGGATACAACAATGAATCCAGAGTTTAGAACCTTACGTCAAATTCAAATTGATAATGGAGTAGAAGCAGATCGTGTATTCTCAATGTTAATGGGAGACGAGGTTCCACCACGTAGAGAGTTTATAGAAAAGAATGCTGTCTATGCAAATATTGATGCGTAGATTACTTTTTATAATATTTATTTCGCCTGCTATTGGTTTATCTCAAGATTTAGATAATTTAGTAGGCGATTTAATTTATTTAACAGGAAAATATGTTGAACCTGCAGCGCAGGCTACAATATATCAATCGTCAAGCGGATGGTTTAAAACAGCTAAAGCTCAAGAACTTTGGGATTTAGATATTTCATTTCAAGCTAATGCTTTATTCCTTCCAAAGAATAAAAGAAATATTAGCGTATCAGAATCAGAGCTTGTAAACTTAGGTATTCAGGGTGACTAAACTACAGCGAATATTCCAACCGCTTTAGGTGGTGAAAGTGATGTTGTTTTTGAGGGTTTTATAGAGGAAGATGCTCTCGAATTTGATGCTCCAGAAGGATTAAATCAATCGGTATTCAATTATTTTCAATTACAAGCCTCTTTAGGTTTGTGGAAAGGCACTTCGTTAATTACAAGATATTCTCCTAAGGTTAAAATTAATAAAACCCATTTTCAAATATTTGGTGTTGGTCTTCAGCATAATATTTCGCAATGGATTTCTAATGCAGATGCTACAAAATTTAATTTGGCTGCCTTAGTTTCTTATTCTAATTACAAGGTTAGTGATGAGTTCTCACCAGCGAATTTAGTGCTAGGAACTATAAACTCAATAGATGTAAAAGGCGAATCATACCTATTTACAATTTTAGGCTCTAAATCTGTAAACAAATTCGATTTTACCGCAGCTTTAGGTTTAACAAGTAGTACTTTTAGTTATACTATTGGAGGTGATGGCGAGCTTTTGCTTTTGTTATTAAATACAGCATTAACCACTTTAGAGGATAATGAGACTAACTTAAAAGGAGACTTGGGCGTGAATTATAATTTTAGTAAATTTTCAATTAATTCTAATGTTACTTTTGGAAGATTTACTAATGTAGTTTTAGGTTTTAATTATACAATTAAATAAGAAAATTGGTTAGCTTTTAAACCAACTTTCAATTTTAAACGTATTATAATCATAACAAAAATTTTTTCACATGAAAAATCTACTTTCAATTCTCTCCATTACTATTTTAACATTTTCGGTTGCTGCTCAAGAAAATATAGACGATTTGTTGGCAGCTGGAGTTGCAGATGCTAAACGTTTTTCTACAGATTATATTAAACCGGCTAACGATGGGTTAGCTTATGGTATTAACACAGGTTGGTTTAATAACGCAAAAACACCAAAGCGTTTTGGCTTTGAGTTGTCAATTATTGGGAATGTAACCTTCATTAATGATGATGACAAGCAGTTTGTACTAAATACCAATGACTATGAAAATGTACGCTTTCAGGATGGAAGCACAAGTAAACCTGTGGCTACAGCTTTAGGAAACAATGATCCTGCGGTTTTTGTTGAAATAACTTATGATGATCCTATATTTGGAGAACAAACTACAGAGCTAGAACTACCAACTGGAATAGGAGCTGCAAATATTAACTTAATTCCCACAGTCTTTTTACAAGGAAGTTTTTCTCCTTTAAAAGGGACACAAGTTAAAGTTCGTTATTTTCCTAAAATAGATAGAGAAGACGCAAAAGTTGGATTATATGGTTTTGGATTGCAACAAGATTTCACCTCTTTTTTACCAGCAGAGAGTGTTTTACCTATTTCAATATCTGGATTAATAGCTTTCACACATTTAGATGGGAGTTACGATTTTACAGCGCAAGGTGTTGTAGATGGTGATAATCAGCAAATTAAAACAGAAACAAATACAATGCTTTATCAAGTTATTGTTGGTACAAAATTAAAAGTTATTAATTTTTATGGTTCTGTAGGTTATTTAAATGGTAAAAACACAACCGATTTATTAGGAACTTATCGTGTTTCTGGCGAAGGATTGGGAGGCGTAACTATTTATTCAGATGAAATTGTAAATCCATTCTCTATAGAGTCTGAAACAAAAGGGATAATTACTACAGTTGGAGCTAATGTAACACTAGGTTTTTTTGGACTCAACGCTAATTATACAATTGCAGATTTTAATAGTGCCTCATTAGGTATGAATTTCACGTTTTAAAACTCTCAATTTTAGCTATTTTCTACGGCAAAATTTGTAAATTTGTAACTTAAAATTATACACAAACTAAAAACATATTAAAATGAAAGTAACAGTAGTTGGAGCTGGAGCAGTGGGTGCAAGTTGTGCTGAATATATTGCTATTAAAGATTTTGCAAGCGAAGTTGTAATCTTAGACATCAAAGAAGGTTTTGCAGAAGGTAAAGCAATGGATTTAATGCAAACGGCTTCATTAAATAGTTTCGATACAAAAATTACAGGAAGCACTAACGATTATACAAAAACAGCAAACTCTGATGTTTGTGTAATTACTTCTGGAATTCCAAGAAAACCAGGGATGACTCGTGAAGAGCTTATTGGTATTAATGCAGGAATTGTAAAAAGTGTATCTGCAAGTTTAATCGAGCATTCTCCAAATACAATAATAATTGTGGTGTCTAATCCTATGGATACCATGACCTATTTAGTACACAAGACTAAAAGTTTACCAAAAAACAGAATTATTGGAATGGGTGGCGCTTTAGATTCTGCACGTTTTAAATATCGTTTAGCTGAAGCTTTAGGAGCTCCTATTAGCGATGTAGACGGAATGGTAATTGGTGGTCATAGCGATAAAGGTATGGTGCCATTAATAGGTAAAGCAGTTAGAAATAGTGTATCGGTTTCAGAGTTTTTATCTGAAGATAGAATGGATCAAGTTGTTCAAGATACTAAAGTAGGTGGTGCAACACTTACAGGTTTATTAGGAACTTCAGCATGGTATGCACCTGGTGCTGCAGTATCAGCAATGGTTCAAGCGATTGCTTGCGACACTAAAAAAATATTTCCATGTTCAGCATTATTAGATGGTGAATTTGGATTAAGTGATTTATCAATTGGAGTACCTTGTGTTTTAGGCGCAAATGGTATTGAGAAAATTGTTGAAATTAGCTTAACAGATGCCGAAAAAGAAAAATTAGCAGAATCTGCAGAAGGCGTTAAAGCAACAAATGGACTGTTAGAACTATAACTGTCAATAAATTAATAAACATATTTATACTAAAGACTGTAGCAATACAGTCTTTATTTTTTATATTTGGCGCATGAATATGAAATGGTATTTTGGTACTTTAATTGTAATACTCACTTTGTTTGGTGTGAGTCAGGAAAACCTGATAGTACCAAATCAAGAGATTGTATTGCAGTTTTCTGGTGCAGAGGTGTCTTCAAGCCAAGCTCAACTTGCAATTTCTAGTGTTAAGAAACAATTAGAAACTATTGGTGTTTCTAAGGTAGATATTCGTGAAGAAGCTAATGGACGTTTAGTTATTTCTTACTACAGTGATGCCACAGTTGCTAATGTAAAAGACATATTGTCTACAACAACACTAGCTATAGATTATGCTTCCTCAGATGACACTTCTTCAAATCTTCCATTAGAGCAGAATTTTAATCTTGATGTTTTCGAAATCATAAAAAGCTCAGATACAGGTTTTGGAACTACTGGAAAATTAATATTTGAACTTAAACAAGATTACGATAGGTTCTCCAATCCTAACGTTTATGTTTCATTATCAACAATTAATTCATCTGAAAAAAATGTTGAAATAGTAGTTGCTTACAAGCTAAATTCAACTATTGCTATTGCAATAAATACAATACCTCACAAAATTCCTGAAGGTCGTGCTGGACCACTTTCATAACAGGAATAATATTAAAATTTCCTAAAAATTAGATTTTTTTAAATGATTTTATAATGCTTCGGTATTAGCTATTCATTTTAAAAAAGGCTTTCACTTTTCATATTGAAAAGCTAACACTTCATATTAAAATAATATTAACAATTGTCAGAAATAGTTCTGGCTTAAATAACAAAACAATGCAAAACAAAGGATTAGTAAAACTATTCGCGGTTTTATTTGGACTGGTAAGTATTTACCAACTGTCTTTCTCGTTTAAAAACAATGCCATCGAGAAAAACGTACAAGAAATAGCAGCATCAAAATTTAGTGAAGATGTTGAAGATTTTAAAGACAAGCGCAAAGCGTTTGAAGTAAACTACCTAGACTCGCTTTCTACATCTAAAGAAAAAGTCTTCTTAGGCGAAGATTATGCTAAAGTTAAAGACAACTCTATGAAGTTAGGTCTTGACCTTAAAGGTGGTTTAGAAGCTATTTTACAAGTATCTGTAAAAGATATCTTAAAAGGTTTAGCAGATAACTCTAAAGATCCAGTATTTAACAAAGCATTAGATGATGCAGACGAATTACAAAAAAGTTCTCAGGATGATTATATAGAATCTTTTTATGTCGCTTTCGATGCTATTAAAGGTGATAAGAAATTAGCTTCTCCAGATATTTTTGCAACACGTTCTCTAGTAGAAGCAGGAACTGTAAAAATTGGAATGAGTGATGATGAGGTAAAAAGTGCATTAACTAAAAAAATAGACGAATCTATAAACTCTGCTTTACAAGTATTACGTACACGTATTGACCAGTTTGGTGTAGCCTCACCAAACATTCAACGTTTAGGGTCTTCAGGACGTATTTTAGTTGAATTACCAGGCGTTAAAGATGTAGAACGTGCAAAAGCATTAATTACTGGAACAGCAGAATTAGAGTTCTGGTTTGGTTACAAAGCACAAGATTTAGGTCAGTATTTTCAGACTTTAAACGAATCTTTAAAAGTTGAAGAAGATGCTGTTGTTGAAGCAGATACAGATGCTAAGCAAACTGAAGAAACTACCGAAGATATTATTGGTGATTTAACAGGTGAAGAAGACGAAACAGCAGTAGCTGTTAATCCTTTTTACGACCTAGTAGCAGTTGGAGCAGCAGGATATTATTCTGGTGTTGGTTTGGTTAAACTTACAGATCAAGAGAAAGTATTAGAGATTTTAAACTCTAAAGAAGCTATTGCATTGCGTCCAGCAGCTGCAAAAAATGTAAGATTTGTTTTCGAAAAGCCTAAAAAAGATAGCGAAGTAACAACCTTACACGTTTTAGAAGGCAACAGAGATAATGAGCCACCACTAAGTGGTAGT
>Ga0209137_1001071_pt1 | contig 26950 bp, 26 predicted proteins | sample SaaInl5LU_22_DNA_FD_184642 | JGI IMG/M metagenome (GOLD analysis project Ga0209137, IMG submission 184642) | Marine microbial communities from expanding oxygen minimum zones in the Saanich Inlet - ESP_105LU_22_DNA (SPAdes) (version 2) | ecosystem: Environmental > Aquatic > Marine > Intertidal...
TGGATCCAAAGTCGGATGCATCGCTTCTCACCTCGATGTATGCCGCGGCTAAACGCTCTGGGCGTGAGGACGATTTCTATGTATTTCATTTGGGCTTCCCAGAGATGTCGGCGCGCTACAACGCAATCGCGAACTTCGCGCGCATTACCGAAGTCGCCACCCGTATTGCCGGTCAGTTGCCTGACAGTGGGAACTCTGCAGCGTTTAAAGAATTTTCGTGGCAGTTCATCAATATCATTGCACGCGCACTTGTGGATATTGGCGACCGCCCAGATTACAACTCCATCCTCAATAACATCACCGACATCGAGCCGTTGTTTAACCGATACGCTGAGTATTGGCTACCTATCAATGCTGATCCGTCTTGGATGGAGGACGTTAACGACTTCGAAGCCGAAGCGGCAGCGACGTACAAGCGCAACCCGAAAGCGGCTAAATTCAATCATGCCCGGACGGAGGCGCTACGCCGTTATGTTGACGGGATGACTCAGACAGACCCGGTTATGCATGGGTTGATGGCCGCAATCAAATACGACAAGGATTTCTTCGTAAAGCTTGTCGCCTCGCTGATTCCGCTGTTGCAGAAGCTCACGACGGGTAAAGTGGGTGAGTTGCTGTCACCGGAATACTTCGACCTGACGGATGAGCGCCCCATCTTCGACATTATGCAGCTAGTGCGCCGTAAGGGCATTTTGTATGTGGGTCTGGATAGCTTGCAGGATATGGTCGTGTCTAGTGCGGTGGGTGTGAGCCTGCTGTCTGACATCCAAAGTGTCGGCGGTAGCATTTACCGAAACGGTTACGAACACGGGCTTGTGGACGGCCAAGATGGCAAGCTACCCAAGATGTATATCCATGCCGATGAGCTGAGCGAAGTGGTCGGGGGATCTGACAGCTTTATTGCTCTTATCAACAAACTATCGGGTGCTGGGGCAAGATTTACGGGCTACACACAAACGCGAAGTGACCTTGAAGTAGGCATGGGAGATGCGGCGAAAGCGCGCGTCATCGAAGGTAACTTTATGAACCTCATTTGCCTTCGCGTCAGGGAAAAGTACACCGCTGAGCTCCTGACTGACCAGCTCCCCGAAATCGAACTTTCAACAGTTATGACGGTTTCTGCCGCAAACGATTCAAGCAATGTGGATAACGAGGTGGACTTCACCTCCAAAACGGAAGACCGCGTATCCAAGGTCAATGCGCCGTTGCTAGAGCCTACGGCGTTAATGTCTTTGCCCAAAGGTCAGGCCTTCGCGCTCATGAACGGTGGGGATCTATACAAGCTTCGAATTCCACTACCGGCAGATCCGCCGGACTCGATCCCTGAAACCTTACGCGTTATGACTGAAAAGATGCGTAGTCAGTATCGCACTGGCGAAAAATGGTGGTTAGCAAATGAGTGACAATTCAGCAGCTGGCGCTGCCCAATCTGGATCGAAAGCTCGGCCCTATGAAAGTCGAGGCCTCTTAGCCTGGGCGTTTAGAACCATCAGCAGAGTAATGGGCATACTGTTCTTTGCTGCGTTTATTTCGATCATTGTCGAATGGATCGGCATGACGTGGTTCTGGCCAGAAGAAAACTACCAGCACGCTCAGGATATGTTTGCCACAGAGCTTGGTTATCTGCGATCAGGCGCGGGAGATGGAACGGCTAAGGCCGGCATTGTTAGAGAGGGCAATGAGATATTGGACACGGCGATCCGTGCTGTCTTTGTCGACAGCGGGGTTCTGAATTTCGTTCAGAAGGCGCGTACTGTTTCTCCATATGACAATTACATGATTGCACTCTACAAAGAGGGCATGATCGTGGTGCAAGACTACTTGCTGGCCGCAATCTTTGTCATGATGACCTTCTTAGTACGCATCGCTATCTTACTGTTGAGCTTTCCAATATTTATTCTGTTTGGATTTGTTGCGTTGATGGATGGCTTGGTAATGCGAGATCTTCGTAAATATCGAGCAGCGCACGAGTCGAGTTTCGTCTACCACATTGCTAAGTCTATTGCGCTTCCCTTGATGATTACTGGATGCATACTGTATTTGAGTATGCCGTTCTCAATTCATCCGAACTTGGTGATTACGCCATTTGCTGCGCTGTTTGCGTATACCCTCGCGATGATGGCCGCAAAATTTAAGAAATACCTATAAATCTCTGTGTTACGCGTGACGTGGCATTGGTAGGAAAAAAAAGAAGTAGGGCATACTGCACTACTCAAACGCCCGTAGAGGCATACTTAAAGGACAACGAAATGAATAAATCACAGCTTATTGAATTAATGGCCGCTGAAAGCGGCTTATCCAAGGTGGATGCCGGTAAAGCACTTGATGCCTTCCTGAGCTCCGTCACGTCAGCCATGAAGTCGGGCGACTCAGTATCGCTGGTTGGCTTCGGTACCTTCTCAACGAAGCAGCGCGCAGCCCGTACCGGCCGCAATCCTCAGACGGGAGCGGAAATTCAGATCGCTGCAGCAACATTGCCCAACCTCAAATTCTCGAAAGGCTTGTTAGACAAATAAACCAACTCTCAGGCAGCCAATGCATAACGCGAATACAGTAGACGGCCTTGGATATCTTTTTGCGGTATTCCAGATATTCCCGTTACTCAGAGTGTTGTTGGTTGCCTTTGTCGTCTATCTACTTGTTCGATCCGTATTCACTTATCGATCGGCAACGCCCATCCTCTCGGGTCAGCACTACCTAGAAGGGACACTGGTTTTTCACGGTGATCTCTACGACACACGGAAAAAATATATTAATAGCAACATTCGAATCGGAAGCGAGTATCACGAGTTTGCAACGCGATTGCATGAGCGCAAAAGGCTACCCGATCTCAAGGTAGGTGAGCCAGCGCGGATATACTTCGCACCCTCTATGCCAAGGATCAGGTTTCTTTGGGTTCCCACACCAGCCGACTTGATGAAACGCATTTTCTCTTTCTATGTCATCAGGCCTATTGCAGGTTTCTTCCTAGCCGTCATTGCCTTTTGGTTGCTGCCGATGATTTTTTTCATGAATTGACCCCAACCCTTGGTTAAAAATGGTGGCTAATAGCGGGTGAGATGCTAAGAGTGTTCCTTCCAGTCATCTCTGCAAACCAATGGTTCGAATATGCGCCGTCTCATTGTTTAGAAATCACCATCCGTGACAATGCTGTGGGGGTTTACCACAATCGTCGACGCGATATCGATCGGTGTATTGTCGGCAGGCTTAGTAGCGGCAAATGCGGATGTTGTCTTGAGATTTGCAAGCGTTTCACTGCCTTTAACGCTTGACACACCATCATCATAAAGATCAAACCAAGGTATCCCATAGCGAATATATTCGTCCTTGGAAATGGGAGGGTGTGGTACCGCCTCTGTGGTGATTGATTGCCAGGTTTGGCTATTGACTAAGTGAACGAAACATCGTGACCCAGTCGTCTCCCAATCGGAAATAGCGTGATCATCCTCGTATATTTTTTGTTCAATCTTGCCGCCCAGCCCGAGTCCCATCGATGCAGACTCAGAGCTTTCACAGCAGGAAAACATCGGCATATCTAACATATCTGGCTCTAGCGCTTGTTCTTGATCATAAACCTCTCGCTTTAGCGGGAATGCGATGATTTGTATGCCACCGAATTCTGCGCTGCCGGTAATTTGTTCCTCTGCTGTTGCGCCATGCCCAAGAGGAACGGCAACAAATTGGTTAACCGAGTCATCGTGCGTTTTAAACCCATCAAGCCAAGGTTGTGTCGGCACAGCAATGTAATCCTGAGGTGAGTCGCTGAGTTCATCGGTCCAGCTTTTACCGGTCACAGCATTAATTTTTCCAGCGCCAATCTTGAGTGCCATCGGATAAGAAGAAGAGAAGTTAATCCAAAGGGCCTCTGACTGATACATTGGCAACATAACACCACCGCGCTTTAGCCAGTCTTTTGGAACTGTATGTTTGTAATCTTCGATATGCCTCATCGGGAAGGTATCGATACCGGCGGGTAATGGATAGGTCTTCCCATCATCTGGTACACGCAGCGTTCGCATGAACGTAACGGTGAGCGTCGCTGATGGATGAATCTCAGGGAACCTAAAACAAAGGCTTTCGTGCTCTAATGTGACCATAGTTTCTCTCCGTCCTACTCTCTGTTGTTACCAATCGCCATCCGTCACTTCACGGACAATTCTCAGTACAGCTTCATCCGGCACTGATTTAAGCTCCCTAAGCAAGGCTGAAAAAAGCTCAGGGCGTGCGCAAATAATTTGCCGCAAGTCTGCAGACACCTTGCCTGCCATTGCCAGCAATACATCAGTGTCGAGCTCCAATTCGTGCGCAAGTTTTTTAAGGGTCTCTTCGCTCGGTGGTGGGAGCTCGTCTCGCTCAATTTTGCTGAGATAGGTGGGCTTGATGCCCACTCTTTCGGCCACTTGGCGCAGGGAAAATTCGCGATCGTGTTTACGAAGCGATTCGCGTTTTTCTCGAATATGTTGTCCGAATGTTTTCATAGTGTGTAGTATATACTACACATAAAATTTTGCAAAAAACCATATCAACTGTGTGACCATAGGTTTCGTGAAATAGAATTATTCCACTAATATTAAGTGGTGGAATCCCCGAAGACTTTCGGGAGTGGGAGAGATGATGAATTTCAAAGTTCGCCACATGCACGGTGTCTGTATTGCAATTGCATTTGATGAGGAGGGCAATGAAGTTGCCCGAATGACAGCGCTCTCAAAACCTCACGCACTTCAGTTGCTTGAAGAGAAGCTCGGTTTAGTCGAGAAACGGCCGTTTAAGCAGCCCGGGAAGACAAAGAAATCTGCGAAACGTCAGCACAACGGTGTCATGCAGGGCCTTACGCATGTTACGGAGTCGCGAGCATGGAAGACGACGAAGTAGCATGGACACAGGTATTTACTATGGACTCACACCACGCCGTTCGATTGATGAAAAGCCGTTTAGTCACGATTTTCTTGGCTAAATCCAAAATTAACTGTACTGGATTAGTAACAGACGGAGAATGCGTATGAGATCAATCGACAAAGATGAAGCACTGCATATTATTGTTAAAAATTTGATCGACGGATTGCTTGATAAGGATTCAACTGATCGCATCAGAACTTTGTTAGCATCTAACCCTGACGCAACCATCGATGAAATAATTGAATGTGTACCGGATATTCAAGATATAGAGAACGAAATCCAGAACGCTGACTACCGCTGCTACAGCATTGAATCTGACGAGGAAGAGGGCTCGTGGGAAGGGCCATGGGAAGTGACCGTCTACGACGCTTGTGAAGTTTGGCTGGTTGTGACAATCGAGACTGACAACGCTTGGTTCGACAATCGGCAGGCTGCTCTTGATCACGCCTATGATCTTGCGCACGAAAAAATTATTACTGAACGGAAATACATCAGCAAATACAGACGAGCTTGACGCTATGGAGGCCGTTTACTTAACCTTGAAAAGGCTGAATAGCTCTTGATGCACATAGCTGGCTGGAACACGATGACCTACATCATCCAACACCAAGCATTCAATACCCATAGCAGCCCCTAACCTTCGGCAGTCAGATGGTGGTGACTGCCAGTCTTCCTCGCCTGTAACTATTCGGCCAGTATGTTCCGTTCCCAGTCGTTGATTATTAATGGCGTCTTTTAAAGCTTTCGTACCCGGCGGTCGAAAATATCGTCCGTCGCCCGTTGCTGGACCAGACACTGGAGATAACAACAAAACCCCAGGCAATTGAATGTCCTGATTAATCAGACTGTGCAGCAAGATATAAGCGCCATATGAGTTGGCGATGACTCTAAGATTTTCAGAGTAGAGCGAGTTTAGGTCACGCTGAACGATTTGAACTTGTTCGAGCAGTGCAAGTTTCTCAAACTCGCCGGATATCTCTCTACCATAAAGACGGTTTGTAAACGAGGAGATAGCCGTTCCTAAGCCGCCCTGTAAAGAGCCGCCTCGACCGGTAAGAAAGTAGGCGTACAGATCCGGAGTTGTCTCCATTCTACCCGCTATTCCTTTATCACCGGGTAATACGCATCACCCCATAGGGTATTGGGATTTTGCATCATCGTCTCTATGATCAATGGCACGATCGTTTGCAACATCGCCGAGCACTCTTTGATTTGCTGGCGATTCGCGCCGCTATTCCAAGTTGCGCCACCGTGGACGAGTTGATTTCTCAGGGTGTAAAGCCTGCTAAAGATAATAGACAGTACCGTCACGGTGTCTTGGTTCGCCAGCGCAATTGCTGCGGTTTGCTTCGCCGACTTGAATCGGGTTGACCATTCGGCCTCGTCAATTCTGCCGTTTTGGAAATCCCAAAAGGGTTGGTGTACGAATTTATTGTTCAGCAGCGCCCGAATCTGACTACTGAAGACTGTCCATAGCTGGTGGTAGATCTTTTGCTCTTGGTCTAGTTCACAGATCTTTTCAAAAAAAGCTGAAAACTGGTCGCGTTCTCGCTCCTTAGGTTGGTGTTCAATCTCAACTGCATAGCTCGCGTTGAAGGCTATCCAGAGAAAAATAAACTGCGCATCCTGATCGTCCTGTTCCATTTCCGCTCGCTGTAACCAACTCAACGCTCGATGCGATCGAAGGGCGAGGTTAGGGTGGAAGTTATCTCGGTGTTCTCTCTGGTAAGCCTTTAGAGTCTCATAATTCATTTCTGGGGCCCCTGATAAGTGTTCGTGCCATTAACTCAATCTTATCCCTATGAAATAGGACGTCTAGCCACGTACTAGGAATCGCATGGTAACCATAGTAAGCGCCAGCGATCTGGCCACAGACTGCCGCTGTGGTGTCCGCATCATCGCCCAGATTGGCTGCTTTTAGAACGGCAGACTCGAACGAGTGGGTTGTTTCAAAGGCCCATAAGGCCGCCTCAAGACTTTCTACCACATAGCCACTACCTGAGATCTCTGATTCATCCTTCTGAATGTATCCACAATGGATGACAGACTGTATTCGATCGGAGGCTTCGGGTATCGATAATCCTGAGAATAGGTCTGATTTCTTGTCTGTACCACTGATAGCCTTGCAGAGGATATGGGCAAGAACAGCACAGCATTCAAGTGCTTCTGGTGCCTGATGAGTTGTGCGTGATGACTCCCTGGCGAAATGGATAGCTTCGTCATAATTCTGCAGGTAATAGAGGACGACGGGCGCCAATCGCATGATCGATCCATTGCCTGCTGAACGTGGATCCGTTGAGCCGGAATAAGGCTCGCCGGTTCGTTTATACTGCCCTAGCGCTCGCGCGACCGTTTTGCCCACGCCAAATGCGTGTGTGCGCGTCGAATGGTGACCCTCATTACCCCAACGCCAGTAACGCTCCATCTGGTCAACAGGATCAAATCCATTTACCTCTATGAGGCTCTCGGCTAGACAAAGCGCCATGGCGGTATCATCCGTCCATTCGCCCATGCGCATTTTAAACTTCCCGCCCTCACGCATATCCGTCAGGGGAGTGAATCGACCTCTTGGGTAGAATTCGACAGGTGCGCCGAGCGCATCGCCAATTGCTAGACCAACAAAGGCGCCAAGAGCACGATCCACATGCATCATCGTCGTGCCCCCAACTCGTAAAGGTCACATACTGATTTCTCGATTTGCTCACGCCAAAGCAATTTCTCAAGCCATCGCGTGGGAATACCTGACAATCCGTACATTGATCCTGCGATCTGACCGGCGACAGCGCCAGTGGAGTCTGCATCGTCTTGTCGGTTTACAGTTTGGATAAGACACTCTTCAAAAGAATCCGTATTACGCGCGGCCCACATGGCACAGATAAAGGTATCTTTCACGTAGCCACTGGCACTGAGTTCATTCCAGTCTGTCTCATCAGGCAGCACATAGGGCTCTACTTCAGCTAAAAAAGGATCTCCGTGATAGATCACGCGTGCTAATAGCTCAGCGTACAGTTCACACTCTGCACTGGCATGAGTAATGCGAGACTGGTCAATTGACTCGACGATGGCCTGTCGGAAGTTCTGATGATTGGCTACGACGGCGGGGGCAAGACGCATAATGCCGCCGTTCCCTGATGACTGCGGATCGGTGTCACCCTGATATGGCGAAGGTCCGCGTGTTTTTAGTTCAATGCGGTCTAATGCAGTTCGCGTCGTGTAACCGATATCAACGCACGTGCCGGTGTGCGAAAACTCACCCTGTCGGTACCATTGCACGAAATACTGACCGATGAGTGCCGGATCGAATGCTTTCGCATCGAGATAGGCTTGCATCATTGCTAATGCCATTGAAGTGTCGTCCGTCCAACCACCGGCTTTCAAACCAAACGGGCCACCACCTGTGATATCGGTATGCCACGTTGAGCGATCAGGTGAAGGGTTCTGTTGAAACTCTAAGGTGGTTCCAAGTGCGTCGCCAATGGCTAAACCGATGATGCTTCCGAGTGCTTGATCTAGATTCATGAGGATAATGCGCTAAAGAGGTTAATGAGCTTTAACTGCTCGGTATTCGACGGATTGCACAACCCTAAGGTCGGAGAGGCCACAACAATGGCAAGACATTTTGCTCGAGAAATTGCCACATTGATTCGGTTTCTATCAAACAGGAACTCAATGCCGCGAGGCGAATCATTTGGATCGCTTGCGCACATACTTAGAAAAACGATTGGTGCTTCCTGCCCCTGGAATTTATCTACGCTGCCGATCTTAGCCTCTTCGCCTAAACGTTGACGCAGCTTCGCGACTTGGTGATTGTAGGGCGCGACAAACAGCATATCGTCGAGCGTAATCGGGCGTGTTGGCTGGGAAGGATTCCCCGTATGGTACTCACGCCCCAATAGCTCATCGACGAGCTCAACGATTCGCTCTGCTTCCTCGTCAGACGCTTGAGAATTCCCATGATGTTCAACTGGAACAAACACAATTCCCGCTTTTTTGTTGATAGAGGATGAGCGACTCGTATCCTCTGAAGGCCGCGCGAGATAACGTAAATCTGCACTCGGGTGAGACTCGAGTTTTCCTTCATAGATGTGATCGCTGATAAATCCGTTCACCTGTGAATGCATTCGATAAGTTGTGCCCAAAAACACACCCATATCCTCAGGGATTGTTGGAGTCTCGCGGAGCAAATAATCCAAAATGGATAATCCACTTTCAGCAGGGTGCGACCCCTGAGACGGTTGACCGAGTTGCATTTGGTCACCCATCAAAATCAGGTTCTTCGCGCAGCGACTCATACCGACAAGGTTGGCGATGGAGACCTGGCCCGCCTCATCAATGAACAGATAATCAAGCGTGTCCACCATGTCATCACGACAATAGCCCCATGCAGTAGTGCCAAGCACAGCGCTCGGTTCGACCTTACCCGACAAGGCATTGTTTGCTATGACGGTAACACCGAGTGCTTCTAACTCTGGATCGGAGTTGTTCGTGCAGACAAATGTGCCGTTGATACCCTCGCTCTGACAGTACTTGGCCGTACTGATCAGTAGATTATTGATCGCCTTATGACTGTTACTGGATATGCCAACTTTGAGGCCACGTTTTACCATTTCGGCGATAACGTGCTTGCCCGTGTAGGATTTACCCGCACCGGGCGGGCCTTGTATCGTTAAATAGCTGTTATTAAGATGCAGTGCCGCTTCAATGATTTGATCGAGACGTTCTGCCGGGTCGTGACTGGGGGCTATGGCTGCTCCATCGGCGGCAATTTTATAACTTGTTATAAAACGAGGCTTGGAGCGGGTAAGAAAATCGAGAATGGCCGTTTCGCCAATTTTGAGGTCACCACTCTCGTACCGTTTTACCACATCATCTATTGCGGCAGGTATTGGGTCTGGTCGTACATATTCATCCGGCACCAATGAAATGATACTGGGTAGTTCATCTTCGCTTTGAACAACGATCATGCCTGAATCGAGATCGCTTTCGTCTTTGATGAACTTGGCACGCACTGATTTCCCATCGGCGCTTTCTAAGCCGACAACATAAAAATTGTCTTTAGCGCCTTTAAATTCCTGTGTTGAATCAAAACGGTATTCATAACTGAGTTGTTTGGTGCGCGGCGTGGCTTTAAAGGGTTCGCGTTCTGTACGCTCACAACAGGCGATGCAATCCAGATCATCCATAAGATCCAAAGGGCTCATCCCTAAACGGTCAAAGTGCTTCCAGAAAACGGGTTTTGCTTCTCGTCGATGAAACTCCAGTACCCACGCTAGATTTTCTGTGAGGCTATGCTGGGGATTGTCCTGCTCCTTTTCTCGCTGAGCTCTTTCCAGAAGTCGGTCACGCAACTTCGTGCGCTCGTTGATCTCTTCACTGAGTTCTAGTTCAGTCGCCTCTTTTTGTCCTAGATACGCAATGGCGTGATGGGCTTGTTCCGCTCGAAGCCAATCCACCAACTCTTGGGTGGAATCGCAATCATCGATGTTGTAATCGCGTATGGATTTAAGGATCTCAGAGGTTTCCCACGTATCGCCTTCAAGCCCTTGTTGGTTGCGTGTACGCCACTCTTCATAAACGACCACCGAGTCGCCGCCATTACCGACCACTGTCTCGCGTTTGCCACGATAAAGATGTTCTACATTCTTGATAGAGTAGCGCGGTTCACCGAGGAGTACGCCGCCTTTAACGATTTTATAGAGATCGACAAAAACTTCATTTCTCAGCAGCTGGTCGACCTCAAACTCACAGACACCGTAGCGCCCCATCAGCTTTCGGCACGCCGTAATCTCATAGTTAGCGTAGTGATAGATATGCATACTGGGATCTTCTAGCCAGCGGCCATAGGCCCAGCGAATGAAAGCTTGAAAGGCCTCTTTCTCCTGGTCAGCGTTATGTGCCCAGAAATCCTTGAATAGCCGTGTGTCGCCATCGAAGAAGGTTGAACCCCACAGGTACTCTAATCCACCTGTATCCAAAGGGAATCCTTCGATATCGAAAAAGATATCAAGCGGGGAGGGTGGAGGAAGAAGGGCAAGGCCCTCTTTAACACCTACAGCGTGTTTAATAATTCGATAGGCAGGTTTTGTGTTAGCGTCCGATGCTTGTTGAGTACGCGTCTCGCACTGAATTTGCGCTTGGGCTTTTAAGCGCTGATACAGTCCGCTTTGCAACCCCGGGATAGTTTCGAGATCCGAGGTGGATAATGCCTGCATGGTATGAATTCCAGCAGCTTCTAACTTCTTTATCTGACCTTTAGAAATGGTTGCCACTTGAGATAGGTGATCCCGTTCGAGCAGCAAAGACTTCGCATAGGTCGACCAATCACCCCAGTCTGAAGAATCGGCAGGATCTGGCATACCTACTATTGACCAGTTTTGTTGGAATTCGAGGAAGGACTGCTTGAGCGACTGGTAAAATGAAAAGTAATCGAGTGTGCGGAAGCGCTCCTGCACACCGCTGCCGAGAGCAACTGTGACAGTTTCAGGGCGTCTTCCCTGAATCGATTCCAGCATCTCAGCATAACAGCACAACTGGACCAAGAATGTCGGTTTGACCTTGGATGCGAGCTTGGTGTCCCAAATCTCATAATGGTAATCGCCAAACTTGCTATCACCTTCGACGCGTACGAGAAAGTCACTGAAGCCCGCAAAATCATCTAATACAAGACGTCCTTGCACGATCACATCCGCGCCACTTTCCATCGCACTTAGCGTTTGGGCAAACTTATCCTGCGCCGTATCGCCGTCAATTTTAAGCACGGTGCAGCCTTGATCACGGAAGTAAGCTTCTAGTGCATCCTCGTGAGCATAACCTTTCGCTGCAAGTGATTGCATGAGTGGATCGGCAGGATCCTTGTCGGGACAGTGTTCTCTGTCTTCAACATGCAGTCGGGCCATCCAAGAAACGAACGGGCTCTCCAGAAAACGTGTGAGATCTGAAGGTGAGAATACTAACTGGCCTTGCTGCTTAAACATCTTGCTGTCCTTTTAGGAGTTTGCCCGACACTATCAAATTCTTCACTCGAATACGGTTCTGAAAGGGCCAATGAACCGTTGTTCAGAAGACCAGTCTGTTACGGCAAAATGAATCTGTTCAAAATGACTTTTTAATGGATCAATGGCTTCTTTAAATGCATTAGCAACGGCAAAGGTATCGTTACCAAAGGCGCCACACCCCCAGGCGCCAAGCACCAATCGTGTATACCCAAGTGAGACAGCTACCTCTATCACGCGTTTGGTACGTGCTTTCATTAACTCTGTCGATGTGTCCAAACCCACTCGTGATGCGACGGGTGCCGCTGAGGTCAGGACACTGAGTAGCCAAGGCTGATCAAGAAGATCACCGTTATCAGATCGAAAGATTGGAACCTTAGGTGAATAAATAATCCATTCACTTGAATCGGGGAGGGGGCGACGTCGATGGAAGTCATACATGCCCGAAATAAGCAGTGTTTCGTAAAGACCTGATGATCGACACAGATACTCCTCTTGTGCTCTAGCACCATTGAGGAATCCGCCGCCAGGGTGAACACCATTAGCGAAGTTTAAGGCCAATACTGGATGCTCTTGGGCACCGAGTCGCAATGCGCCCTCGAGCGTCGTTTCATTAGCAACCGTAATCGTGCAATCTGAAAAGAAGGGAGACTGTTGGGAGAGTGAAATCTCTGTGTCCGGTCGAATATCCACGGTATGGCTTAGGGCATGGTCCATCTGGCTCGAGATATCGATACAGTTGTTGGATGCAGTGACGTATTTACCCACCTGACTGATTTGAACAGCCTCTTGACCCAATGCCACAGCCTTGTGCCTAGGAATATCAAGCATTCGTTGAATTTCCAAAAGACGATCAATGTCTGAGAACGGCGAAGTGGGCGGTTGTATGCCCAACAATGCGAGTGTTTTGCGATCCAAATTCCCGTCGTAGAACGCATTCAGAACGTCTAAATACAGACTGTTATCGGCGGTCGCCTGAGCAAACAACGTGAGAGAGGACCGTAGCTTTAAATCATCAGGCGAGCCCATAATCTCACGGATAGGTTTGCCCTTGTGCTGCATCAGCAACTCACAGCCCTTATCGTAACGCTCACGAAGCACTGGATGTGCAAGATAGTCTCGTGCCTCTTCTAGCGAGAGAATGCCGTACTGGCGTGCCATCGGACTTGACCCGAGTCCCAACATCTGGGGAAAGAAAAACCACATCCAATGTGACCGCTTACGACCCGCAGCAAGTTCATCCAGAATTGTTCTAAGCACTGGATCCTGAGCCGACTCAAATCGAGCTAATCTAGATTCAGATGGTGATTTCCAATACTGACCGGATGAGTAAATGGCACCGGAAGGATGCGATCCTATCTTAAATGGCCCTTCCGGAATCGCTATAACGTTCTGCGCTTTTCTATCGAGGTTGTAACGAGAAAAGCCGTTTTCAGTGAGGCCTCTCTCCGCTGCTTCAACGGAGACAAAGCTCATTTGGTCAAAGATGACTGATGTATCTGTGAAGAAATAAACATTAAATCTAGTTTCCTCGGCTTCAATGACAGCCCAATTTTGTTGGAGAAAATCGACAATCTTAAACCAGAAATCCGTATTACTAATCTTCACTTCGTGCACTGTGTTTCCTCCAACCCGTTGGATTACACCTATATTCCCGCTATAGACGGATAGGCTATTCTGCAGCTACTAACCGAGCATTATTCCAATCCTGTTCTCGTACTAAATGAAACACTGTGAACGAAACGGGACCGCAGGCAATACCATGAGTCGTTATCTCTAGAGCGATAAGATCTTCATCTTCATAGTCTTTAATGAATTCCTCTAAATCGAGCCACTCATCGTTATCATCAGCCATTTGCTCGGCTGCCTCCCATGACTTAGTCCAGCGTGTAGCATAAGGCTCACAGCCTGACTGAATTTCACCACCCACCTCAGGGACAAGAATGCCCTGGACAATCGTGGTCTCTGTTAACGCATCCGGATCAAGCAGCTCATCATCATCCGATGGTTCAAAAAGTATCGTTTTTCCGGAGGCTGGGCAGGTATAGCCCGAATATTTATCTGTATCGATTACAACCAGCTTCATAATGAGCTCTCCTAGTTAACTGTTAAGCAAGATATCTGTGATTATTTGAAAGTAACTTTACTGTACAGCAACTTTACATAAATACAAATATAGACTAGATTGAGATTGTGTCTAGTAATAGTTGGAAACTCTACATATCTCGCATGTATAAAGAATTTCTCAAAATTCGAGTTAATCAATTAATTAATCTTTGAGATGAACGGGCCATCGATGGCTTATTCGAGGATCGGCTTGGTGCAAGAGCGGCAAAAACTTAGATAAGCAGTAATCGTCACTCTATCACCTAAATTCAAATTTAATGGTTTCAGGCCGGGTAAGAAAATGATCGAGAAATTGCTCCAACAAACAGAAGAGTGGTACCAATCACTTGTGACAGATCACGGCCGTCTGCCTTGCTCATTAGGCGGGACTAACGCCAAAGAGGACCAGTTTGTGTTCATCATGGATGGACTTGAGCTCGATCATGTTGAGAAGCATGAATTTATTCGTTTTGTGCTTCGCGAAGAGAAGTCAGAATACTTCCAATACGGCGTATTGAACGGCGTCTTTGATGATGAAACACAGAGTATTCGGGAAGAATTGACCCTAACAGCGGGTAATAACCAAACTGCCATCACTAGTTACTGGTCTGTTCATCGAGATGAAGATGGCCATCCCACCATCGAGTTTAAAAATCGTCTGACCATAGACGATCCCTGTAATTACATACCCACGTCGTTTCTTTGTGAGCACGCGCCAGCTGAGCCTGCAAAACTTGAGAAGTATCACGCTCTCTGGGCAACGATTAGAGACAAGATTTTTCGAAAGCCCGCTCAGTCAGAACCGGGGGCAAACAATCTATCCTACATCGATCTTCTCTATCAACACAGAGAGAGTATCAAAAATGCGTTTAAGGGCAACGACAAAGGTCTTCACTCGCTAATCGCGTTGTTTGAGTACGAAGATGTGCTGCGTGACATACCCGCAATTCAGGCACACCTTGCGAATCTCACCGAAGGGCAGGTCTACTACGATCTCATGCTGATCAAGGATGTTGTGAATGACCTCGAACCCGTGAGTCAGGAAGACACGCCACGAGTCATCGTCGGTGTCATGGATCGAATCCTTGAGCGAATCCATCGTGTCAGTCCGTATCAACTCGACATCATTCCATTCGAAGCCTTGTCAGTTGAGAACAAGGAACTCAGCTTCTTCCAAGAGGTTTTTTCACGTCGTTTTGCGCATGCACTGTACAACGCCATGCGACCAGATCGGATTTCAATGAGTCGAGCAATTGATCACCAGTTGTCTCAGATCGTAAAGTTCCCGTGTAATTTCTGGCTTAGTTTCAAGCTTAAGAAACAGGTAGAAGAATTTTTAGCTATCGATCGTCAAATGCTTAGGCTGTCGTCGCTCCCACAACTCGTGGAGGAGCATGAGTGGCTAGCCACTACGATTCGACAGGCAAGTGTCGACATATACAATTCGGGAAAATTCCAGGCGCAAGGTACCTCTCGATACTTGTACAACCTGATCAAATCCAATTTTGCCGATACAGAGGTTTTCAGGTCTAACCAAGAGGCAGACAAAACAGCACTAATGGGGCGAAAGTCCTCTAACACGAAAATCGGCTTAACAATGCTAGTGATTTTTGTGCTATTAGCGGGTGTGAGCACCGTGGACAGTTTAAAAACATGGCTGACTGTTGCAACCGCTTCACATGATTTTAACCTCCAGGTAAAGCGTGTAAATAATCCTGACTTGATAGCGAGCGTACTGCCTGGTGACTTCGTGACAAAAATTAACGGCGTAGTGGATCCTGAGTATCCTCAACTTGGCACAATCATAAATGACGCGACTGAGCCCTCTGTGACGTTGGAGATTTTCCGTGAAGGTGCGACGAAAAGTATTGACGCGCCACTAATTTTTGACGGTGAGCGCCAGCTGATTGGAATCTCGTTTCACTACATCAGCGATAGTCTAAAACTCGCTACAGTCTTCATTTTAATGGCATTTTTATTCTCAATCGTTTCACTTCTATCCTATGTATCCGCAGGTTTAGGATTGGTGGAGTCATCGTTCAACTACATCTTCTCTCTATGCTACATGGGACTGGTTGGCATGACGGTATACAACTGGCTCACTGTAGGTTTTTACTTCAACCTCTACACCGCGATATTTATCGGGTTTGGTTTAATTGTCGTTAAAGGGTTGTACACGAACGTATGGATTCCGAAGGGATGGGTTAATCATGATTAACCCGAGCCATCCTATACTCCACGTTCCCAATGATATCGCAGGTCAGATTGTTGTTCAGGATGTGGGCGCGGACGGCGCACTTGTTGAGCAGATTTTCTCAGAGTCATTTTTCACATGGCTGGAAGAGGTTGTGTATTCCGAAGACTGGGGGATAAAGAGTTGGGAGATTGCATCGGAAACGTTGCTGTGGAATCCCCTTTCTGCCTTGCAGGACGCATGGGATGACGAAGAAATGCTAGAGAGCCTTGAGGCTAGTTCTCTAGATAATATTTCGACAGATCAGGTGTTTGAATATTTAAAGAGCTTGGAAGATTGGCATGCGGGGGGGGACGCTCCCGGGCTACATATATTCCCCCTACAAATAGGCGATGAGCTCATATATTTGGTCGGCGCGCTCGAGTTTTGGCAAGGTGGGTTTGTACCTCAATGGATCGGTGTAACCCGGAAGATCGAAAGTATCGATACTCTCTGGCAATCTACGGGACGAAGAGCCCTCTCAGAACCAATAACACCGTCCGATGCCGACGCGCTATGGGCATGTTTTATCAAGAACGTTGAGAGCAATTAACTCGGTTTGGGTTACGCTTACAAATATTAAAAGCAAGCCTCCATATCCGGAATGAAACTAGAATACGGATTAAGAAACGATACGCAGCAGTTAGCCCACATTAGCGAGGTTGATCGTGGCGATGCTTGCAATTGCCTCTGTCCAGCTTGCAACAGCCCGCTTCGCGCCAAAAAAGGACGTGTGGTCACGCACCATTTTGCTCACGTCAATGCTGAGTGTGAGCACGCGATTGAGTCTGCACTTCATTTAGCGGCGAAAGAGGTCTTGGCGCAATGTCAAAAAATTTGGCTTCCCGCGCTCGCTTATCAGCGGCAGTGGTTGCCCGATATAGATTCAAGTGAGCCGTACAGGGAAAATGAGCATATTGTTCTCTTTCAAGCCCAATCAGTACCGCTAAGCAATATCCGACTTGAGCACTATTTCGGCGGTGTAGTTCCCGATCTAATGGCTACGTACCGTGGTACTGAGATCATGATTGAGATCGCGGTTACCCATTTCATAGATGAAATCAAACGCCAGAAAATTGAAGCACTGGGTATTGCTACTGTGGAAATAAACCTATCGCCTCTGGATCGCATGCCGGACCGTGAACAGCTGTTGAAATTGCTTACCGAAGAGAACCCTCATAGCCGTTGGATATACAGTCCAAAGCGAGCAAAAGCAGTTGCAATTGAAACGCAGCGCCGAGAAGCGCATTCACGCAAATTGCACGAGCGTTTGAAAGAGAAGGATGCACAAGAGCAGCGCAAGCTGGATATTCTGTTTTCTGAGATGCGTAGCAGGATGCACCCCGAGGCGATCAAGGCGCGTAAAGCAGCTTGGAGAACAAGTGAAACTGTGCGTGAGCGCCTTTTAGTACTATCGAAAATAGTTGGCTGTAATGTTGATGAATTTCCCACTATTTTGAATCAGCCGGTTGCGGGTGAGGAGGCTTTCGATTGTGACAGACGCCTCTGGCAAGCGGCGTTCTACTACGCGTTTTTTATCTACAAGAACGGTTACCTTCAGACGTTTCCATTCAGAGTCAAGGATGCACTTAATTGGATTAAGAAGAACGTACAAGAAGCCAAAATACCGTTTTGTATCAGCCGTATCAGTTATTTGGCGCGAGACCTCGGGCACGGAATGAAGGCCGAGTTAGTTTTATCGGCTGCTGATCGAGCGTTGCTTCCTGACGCCTACAAAGCTGTTGAGCTGTATATGCAACACCTTGTCGAGGCGAATCTACTGGAACATTTGGGCGGATCAGAATACAGACGTACTGGCAAACTAATCGCCAGCTAATACATGCAATAAAGTCTGTAATTTGTTAATATGTAACGTAACGTGAGCAATCACGTTCACGTTACCTCTGCAACGGAGGTACACATGCGAGACTTCTTGTTTCTTTCCACCCACGAGTGGGTATTCCTAGCATCAGTACTGTCTCTAACCGGTGTGTTTGCGCTGTTTCGACGCCACTTGAAAACACTGGTTAAAACACTCAATTGCTTGGATCTTTCAGATTCAAACACGGTGCGTGTCAGCTATAGCGACAATTTCCATAACTACAGTGTTTCGGAGAGTTACAGCATGAGCTACTCCGGCGGATCACGTAGCGCTTTACGCGCGGCCAAACGTGCAATCAACGATGACTTGTGCGGAATGCTGAAGGGCAATGGATATATCTCGGGTCAAGAGCTTTACGATCTATGGTGTACCTTTGGCGAGACACCGCGAGTAGATGGACTGTTCTTTAACGCGTACGGCTACGCACGCCGGAGAGCTATTTTTTATGCGTGGCGTAAGCGCATTTTTCTATTTTAAGGGAGGGCTATGAGCTCATACGATATTATCGGAGATATCCACGGCGAGGCGGATGCACTCACTCGACTTCTCGATGCGCTAGGCTATATCCAGATAAATGGCGTCTACACTCATCCAGAGCGCCAGGCGTTGTTTCTCGGAGACTTTATTGATCGAGGTCCGGGTCAACGTGATGTGCTGGGGATAGTGAGACCCATGGTAGATAACGGCACTGCATTGGCCGTGATGGGGAATCATGAATTCAATGCCATTGCCTACGCCACGCCGAATCGTGATACCTATCTTCGACTGCATACGGATAAAAATCGACGTCAACATGCCGCATTTCTCGATGCCTTCGAAAACGAAGATGACGACTATCAAGAGACTATCGGTTGGTTCAAAACTCTACCTCTGTGGCTCGATTTGCCAGATCTACGCGTTGTCCATGCGTGTTGGGACGTTACACTCATTAATCGTCTCATCGAAGACTACGATGGGGCTTGGTTATCCGATGCACTGCTGGTGCGATCGTCAATGCGAGGTACATGGGAGTATGAGGCGATAGAGACGCTGCTGAAAGGCAAGGAAATCGAATTGCCTTGCGGGCATCGTTTCCACGATAAGGATGGGGTGGAGCGCCATGCTATCCGAGTAAAGTGGTGGCAGGCTGCTTCGACTTATCGCGATGCGTACATTGGCCCGTCTTTGGCAGAATCACATATCCCCGATGATCCTATCAGTGGTGATCATTTAATCGAGTACGCTTGCCATGAAAAGCCAGTGTTCATAGGCCATTATTGGCTTTCAGGGCAACCTGCTCCGCTGGCTCAGAATATTGCGTGTGTTGATTACAGCGTAGCCAAGCCCGGTGGTGTCCTCGCGGCTTATCGTTTTGATGGTGAGTCTGAGCTATCTGAACAAAAGTTTGTCACCGTTGAACAAACACCTACCAGAACAGATAAGTCAATTTGAGCCAGATTCATACCTGGTTGCAGAACTTGCACTGGCACTGATCCTCGTCTCTTGCTAACTTAGTCATCGAGCCGCCGATTTAACAACCAACTTGCGGGCGGGATATAAATGCAGCTAAAGCGGCGATGATCGATGCCCTCTGAGATTCGCAGCCTACGAACCTTTGAGGGCTAGGAATCGATCATGACACGTCATACATTTACTTCTGAAAGCGTTTCTGCTGGCCACCCTGATAAAGTGGCCGATCAAATCTCTGATGCTATCTTAGATGCCTATTTGGCTCAGGATCCAAAGGCACGCGTCGCCTGCGAGACGCTCGTCAAAGACAACCGCATTATTCTGGCGGGAGAGATCAACAGTACCGCGAGGGTTGACCATACTCAAATTGCGCGAGACGTCACCAAATCCATTGGCTACGACTCGGATGAACTGGGTTTTAACGGCGCAACGGTTGATGTGCTCGATTTTCTCAGTGCCCAGTCACCGCAAATTCGTCAGGGTGTTGACCGCGGTGATCCCAAGTCGCAGGGCGCCGGTGATCAGGGGCTTGTCTTCGGATACGCCACCGATGAGACCCCCACGTTTCTGCCTGCACCTATCTACTATGCTCATCGCATCATTCGTCGTTTGAATGAATTGAGAACCCATGGCACTTCATTTCTGAGACCCGACGCGAAGGCACAAGTGACGGTTGTTTTTGAAAATGAATACCCTGTGGGCATTTCCGATATTGTCACCAGTACTCAGCACAGCGAATCAATCACTCAGCATGAGTTAGAAAGGTTTATCCGTACCGAAGTTTACCCGCAGGCATTGCCTGAACATCTGTTGTCTAGCCAAACCAAGGTGCACATTAATCCCACGGGATTATTTGTGATTGGAGGTCCTGTTGGCGACTGTGGGCTTACAGGGCGCAAAATTATCGTTGATACCTATGGGGGAGTTGGCCGTCATGGAGGTGGCGCTTTCTCTGGAAAAGATCCCTCAAAAGTTGATCGATCTGCAGCGTATGCTGCCCGCCAAGTCGCAATTTCGATTGTTTCAGCAGGCTATGCAAAACGCTGTGAAGTTCAAATCTCGTACGCCATTGGTATTGCAGAGCCGACATCTGTTTTTATAAACACTTTTGGAACAGGATCCGTCTTGGATTCAGAACTGGAAAGACGTGTTGAAACTAACATCGATCTTACGCCCTGGGGTATCACTCAACGGTTGGATCTCGAACGACCGATCTATCTTCAGACAGCGGTCTACGGTCATTTTGGCCGTGACGATATCGATCTGCCTTGGGAGCAGGCTTTAAGCCTTTAAGGAGGGCGTCATGAGTTATCAACAAACACCATTGGGTCACACAATACCATCGTCCTTTAAGAATGAGTTTGATCAAAAGCGTATTGCGCATACATCATTTGGAGCAGGGCCCGGATGCATGGTTGGAGTCCACGCCGGATATAGCCCAGAGTTGACGCTGTCCATGGGACTCCAATGGATTGAACATTACCGATCCGTATTTAGACGTGCTTGCTTGGTCACACCACAAGGTGACCGGATGTGGTTTACGCGTGAGGGTTTTGAGCGCATCGAGAGGGCAAAAGAGCCCAATAAGAAACCACCTACGCCCGGACTTGAAGTGGATCGACCTACTGCCGCACGTTTGGGTGTGGAGGAAACATCTATACCATCGCAGACGATCCGAGCTTACAAGAACACAGAGTTTCGTGTGTTCTCTGATCCAAGACTTAAACTGACTATCGGTAAACAGAACCCAAATATTTCTCGCTATCAAGACGACTTGGTGGGGGTCGCATTCATCACAGCATTCAACCCGTTAGGTGAGGCTTTATCGGACGAGCAGAATGAGCGCCTACATGAATCTTTGTGTTTGTCCGTCCGAGAGTCGGGCTATCAATTCAAAGAGGGGGAGGGTGCGGACCCAACAGGCGAATGGGCTTCGGAGAAAAGTCTGTATATTGAAGGAATAGGACTATCCGCGGCTATTCAAATCGGTAATCAATACCGACAGAACGCAATCGTTTGGGTGGGTACTGATCAATTACCGCGTCTGGTTTTACTGCGCTGAGCTTAAGCGCATTGATATAGACCTCAGGTCGAGGGCACGATCGGTTCGCGGCGCAGTGCCCTTAATACATCAAGTGCAAGTTTAGGATCCTGTTCTAGATCAGCAATCACAGTAAGGCGCTTTTCGTATTCTAGAAGCATATCATCGAACGGATACTCACCCAGAAATTCCAGTGGTCGAAGTGCAGCAGACTCATTGAACAGATAGCCAAAATTACGCTGGATGTCCTGAAAAACGCCATCCTTTGCCGCGCGTGTAAGCAGCAACAGTGCCGACATTACGTGACCAAATCGCCCGGTCTCAGTTTTCCCTTCGTTTGCCAACGATTCCCCTAAGTTAAGCCATAAATCAAAAGCCCCCAGCGAGGCCCAAGCGGTATTGCACTGAGCTGCTTCTCCAATGTCATCATCGTCAAAAAAATCCCAAACGGTTTCAATCAGCTGGTTCACACGGCGATCGCCTAGGCAGATCAACCCACCTAAAATACCCCCTCTGCATTCCCCCATGCCAGACACGAGATCCCTGAGAATATTTTGCGGCCAATAGATTGGGTTGTCGTCAAAGGGCTCTGGAATCATGGCAAGATCAATTGTGGCAGAGGACACAACAGTGCGATTATCGTCAGCATACAAGAACGGCATCAAACCATTGCCAGAGACCGTCCGATTCTCCATCTGCTCTCGTATTCTTGCCTCAAGCTGAAGTCGATCATTCACCGTCAATGTAGCCATAGCATGCCGATACAACGGGAAAATGAATGGAACCAACGACTCGAGACTTGTTATGCCATAGTAAGTAATGGCTTTATGCAGAACTTCTTTGAAAGCCTCTGGCGGATGATTTTGCCAGTTTGTCGAATCACTGATTTCGGTTACCAGTTCTCGAAACGGGTGAACTAGATCATCTTGTGTGATCCCACGCCCCTGCAGTTCTGCAGCTACTGGATCGAATACCTTATCCATGTTCCACCCCGTGTATGTTTAGATTTATTGACGCTGGATTTAGCGATTTTAACTAGCTCAGTGAGGAGCCCAATGACCCAGTTCGTCGAGATGGCAAGACAGCGAGCGCCAGGATAACGAAAAGATTTAAATAAGGTATCAACGAAAAGTATACCCAAAAGCGGCTCATGTTCGCGTCTGCCGCCCTGAGGCTTATTCTCTGAAAGACTGGGTAAGCAGTAGCGAGTAAGTATATGGGTAGCACCAAATTTACAGTTTCACCCAATGCGGGCAATGTTTCTACCTCTAAACGGACGATGTCATAAACTCCCAGTAAAATGAGCGGCACTAGGAGCATGCCCATTGAAAGGATGTATGGCTTTCGTGGTAGGGGCTTCTGATTCTGTCCTCGATTTTTGGCGACAGCTGTCAGGGCGGCTACCAAGGCTAAGAAATATATTAAGATTGTCATTAACTGCTCTCTTCCCATTGTTCAGCAGGCTGATAAGCACTCATGCAGAATGGTTATCGCACGCCTCCTGTGACTTCCTTACAAATTACTGCAAAGCTATCTTACTGTAGACTAACTTTACATAAATAATAATATAGACTAAATTAACTGGGAGTCTAGCCATAGTTGAAATGTGATGATTTCCGAGAAACATGAAGTTTTGCTCAGAATGCGTGCCATCGAGTTGCTGGCCCTTTGGGAAGGGCGTGTCATCACTAATCACATCGTAGAGTGGTTTGGAGTGAGTCGGCAGCAAGCATCGATCGATATCAAGCGCTATATCAACGATCGAAATCCGAATTCAATGGTCTATAGACCAGGTGAAAAGGGCTATATTCCACGAGAAGATTTCAAGCCGGTTCTGACCGGCGGGCATGTCAATGAGTACCTAGAGCTCATATCGGGTGTTGCTAATAAACCATTGGCCGTTGCACTTGAAGCAAACGCATACTTTACAGCAGTTCAACTGCCTGACAGGTCAATTTCTCCTGACGTGTTGAGGGAGGTCATCAAAGCCTGTCGCTCAAATTTGACCATTAACTTTACATATTGCTCGATGAATAACCCTGCTCCACATAGGCGGGTAATCAGCCCTCACACCATCATTTACAGCGGGTTTCGATGGCATGTCCGCGGATATTGTCATGTGCGAAATGATTTTCGCGATTTTATTTTGTCTAGAATTACAGAACCTAAATTGTCAAAAGATGACTATGTGGATTCATCGAGTGATCGTGTTTGGAATGAAAAAATTACGCTAACAATCGAAGCAAACCGTCAACTATCCGCGGCTCAAAGAGCTTTAATAGAAAGGGATTTTGGCATGGAAGACGGGGAATTACGGATAACAGTTCGTAAAGCACTCGTGCACTATACGTTGCAAAGGTTACAGGCAGGAATTACTGATAAAGATGAGAGTGAAACTTTGAGATTCCCGATAATGATTTCTCATCAATGCCGGTGCGATTTAAAAAACGTGTTTTTCGGTGAAGATTAGTAAGATGGGGCTCACGAGTAGATCGTTTTGCAACTGTGAACCCCATAAATTGAGTTATCGAAAACTAAATCGTTAGTTTCTATATTGTGCAGAAGTTTGAGGAAGTGAAAATGTTAGGCTTAAAGCTACGAGAAGAATTTTCGGGTCGTCGTATCAAGGGAACGATGATCGAAATGCACAACCGGAATGGCACAGGTGCGCTCGATAAGTCTGCTAGTGAATTTCTTAAGATCACTTATCCCTCAATCGACATGCTTAAAACGGTTGAGGCAGTTCAGACTGGGCGTGCGGAGCCAGTCGTAATCATTGGTGCTCGGGGCCAAGGTAAGTCACACCTCATGGCCGCTCTTTCCCATATGCATCAAGATCAGAGTGCAACGGATAGCTGGCTTAATGACTGGTCTGCCAGACTTAAAAATCCTGACATTGCAGGTCTCAAATTGCAGTATGGCATGCATGTCATTACGGAAAGCTTGCACCTGCAACGCTATAAGCATGTATGGGATATTCTGTTCGACCAGCATCCGCACGGTAACATCATCAAAGCCAAGTGGGAGGTGCACGGCACCGAGGTTCCGGGTTATGACCTGATTCTGGAAATGGCCGAGAATAAGCCATTCATCCTTATTCTGGATGAATTCCAGACGTGGTTTGAGGGCTTAACAAACTCCAACCAGTACAAGCGTAAGACCTGGGCGTTTAACTTCATTCAAATCCTCTCGGAAATATCGGAAAAGCACCCAGAACTTCTGACACTTGTCGTATCTGTGCGCGAAGGTAACTCTGATGCGGCGCAGCAGCTGTTTCGTGTAAATCCGGTACGAATCGACTTTAAAGGGCCGGAAGCCAAGCGAGACAGACAGCGCTTGTTGCTCTATCGGATCTTCGAAAACCGGATGAATATCCCTGAGTCTGATATTGCTTCACTGATCAAAACTCATGTGGATGAATTCCTGCGTTTGAGTCACATCTCGGGCTCAGAGCATGAAAAACACAGACAGCAATTTATCGAGGCCTGGCCTTACTCACCAAGACTCCTGCAGCTGCTGGACGATCAGGTGCTTATCGCAACCGAAACTCAAGAGACACGTGATCTCTTGCGTATTCTGGTGGATGTCTTTAAGGAGTCTGGTGACGACACGGCCATACTTACACCTGCCAACTTCAGTTTAACCAGTAAAAAATCAGGCGTCACCTCACTACTGGATTCGGTAGCAAGTCAGCTGCATCGGGATTTGCGCGAAAATGCATTACGCAATCTCGAAGCTGTTAAAAACGGTGTACCTGCTGCTCAGGTGCCGCATCTTGAGCCCATTCTTTCCGCTCTCTGGCTTCGTTCCCTGTCATTGGAGAATCATGCCGGTGCTGAACCCTCAGAATTGCAGCTGGATATTACCGAGCGCAAAGCGATAGATGACAACCTGTTTGCCGCCGAGCTTGCAGTTATCGAGGACAACAGCTTCAACATTCACCGCCAAGCCAACCGCTTGGTGTTCAAGAACGAGGTGAATCCACAGGCCAAGCTGTTAGCACATGCTAAAAACGACAAGCTCTTTCAAAAGGATGAGGATGTAGAACATCTCGCCAAAGAGATTCGTTATGCCTTGGTTGGCGGTGGCAATCAGTCGAATATCTATCGAACCATCGTATTGAAGAAGCAATGGCGTACCGCACCATGGTCAGATATTGAAGAAAAAGACCACCCACAGCACTGGGACAACCGGATTCCAGTGATTGTTATGCCCAAAGCATCGCTGGACAACAAAGAGCTTGGCGAATGGCTGAAAACGCATGTTGCAAAGGCGCGAAACACTGTCCGCTTTCTGCTACCCCGCGTAGGTACAAATGAGGTTTTTTACGACAAGTCTTTGCTGGTATTGGCTCGTGCAGTTTACCTCGCGAGCGATTGGAAAAACTCAGAGCGTGAATACGCCCAATTGCACCTGAAGTATCAGAAGGAGTTGCGTGAGCAGTTGCAATCCCGCTTTGATCGTTTTGCAGTCTTGGTCGTGTGGAATTTCGCAGACCCATCTCAATGCGAGTTTGAGATTTCACAGCATGGCGCAGAAGGGTTGCAGATCCTCGAAAAGCTGGATGAGAAAATCCGCAGCGAGCTGTTCATTCCCGAAGAATTCGACACCATGCTGCTTGATGCCGCGACCAATAGCCGCAGCGTGGCCGACCTCATCGAACAGCTGAAAGAGCCGGTCCCAAAAGGTGCAGAAAGCATTCCGTGGCTGGGTGAAACAGCGGTTAAAGAGCGTATTGGCCGGGCCTGTGCAGAAGGCAAAATTGCCATTAACGCCAAAGGCAGCCTGCTCGAGAAAAAGCCCTCAGAAACCACGGAAGATGCGTGGTTGCGTGTACGCGGAAAACTGGGTAGCGGTAAAGATCTAGAAGATACAACACTACATCTGCCTGGAGGCTCTGTTGGCTCAGGCGGCTCTGTCCCTGTTCAGCCTGTTCCCGGTGTGGCAGAAGAATTCACCACTGGTGGTGTTAACGAGCCACCCGCAGGCTCAGGCAATGGCAGCACAGTATCCGGTACAACACCAACGCCGGGATCGCTTTTTGGTGGTTCCAGTGGAGGCTTCGTTGCTCACCTCAGCGCCCAGAACACATCCACATTGAGCTTGCTAGGTAAGCTTGAACAATGGGGCATTAACAAAGGCAGTAAGGTGAAGGACGTTAAGTTATCCACCTCACAGCTTACTGGCGCACAGTTAGAGCATCTGCTGAAAAACTTACCGGACGGTGTTATTTACTCTCTGGATTTGGATAAAGAACAATAATCGATGAGCGAAAGCATATGGATAAGTCACTGATCGCTGATATACACCGACTGCCCGCACAGGAAGCGTGGCCGAAAATTTTTTCGGCT
>Ga0209137_1001079_pt1 | contig 26790 bp, 22 predicted proteins | sample SaaInl5LU_22_DNA_FD_184642 | JGI IMG/M metagenome (GOLD analysis project Ga0209137, IMG submission 184642) | Marine microbial communities from expanding oxygen minimum zones in the Saanich Inlet - ESP_105LU_22_DNA (SPAdes) (version 2) | ecosystem: Environmental > Aquatic > Marine > Intertidal...
GAGGTCGATGCAATGCAATTGGTTCGTAGTGGTAAGAAGTAGTTGGTATTTTTTGTTTTTAAACATATCTACCTGCTGAACCTCACCTACCACCGGTCCTTCGAGTGTTTTTTTCCAATTAATAGTACCGTTTTCATCTAGCCAGTACAACGTGTGTTGTACGTCTTGAACGAGTACATTGTTTTTCCCGCTTCTATGATTTTGTACCAACCATGGGCCTTTCGATACCTCGGCTTCAAGTGCAGTTGACCAGACATAGGTACTTTGTTCTTCGGCCTCTTCTTCTGGCTTGGTGAGCGTGATGTTTCCAAAGGCAAGGTCCTCTTTGACATTTAAAGAAGCCATTACTCGCATTCTTGACCAATTTCCTTCACTTACTCCGGAGATAAGGCCTTTTTCCTCAGCCAATGTTAAGGGTAAAGCAACATTGAAGTGTGCCGTCCCATTTATGTGATCGGCGAAAGCGTCAAAATATGGACTCGCTTCCCAGTGTTGGTCGAGTTTTAATTCGCCAGCATACACCTCTAAAGTATTCGGATCTTGTGCGATTAACAGCCAATTTTCATGAATCAGCCAGGACGGTGTCCCTAAATCGCTAAAGAACCATCCCAATAGGCTGCTGAATAGAAATTTGTGCTTCTCTTGCAATGTTCCGCGCTCCAAGCCTTGCCATACTGTACTTGTACTACTGATTTTCTCGAGGGCATCTTTCATGGCCGTCGCATCAGAAAGTTCTATCCCTAAAACAGCCTCTTCTCCATATCCTGCGCGAAACATAGCTCCAGAAATGAGTGTAGTTGCCTGCATTGCGTCTACTCCAGCCGCTTCAAGCAATGAAGTTGCCTTCTTTAAGCGCTGTTTCTTACCACGGTACCGGTTGAAGTCGCGCATCCATTCGGTGGGTTTTCCGGTATTCATCGTGAGAACATATGAAGCAGAAGAGGCGATTGCATTACTGTATTCTACATCCTTAGCACGTTGATTAAACGTGCTTAAGAACGTATTTGAACTATCGCTGCTTAAACTCACCGAAGTGATGATAAGGTTGCTTTTACGGAGGGTAATGTCTAATTCACTCCAGCTTGCAAGGTGCTTCGCCCAGCTTAAATCGGTTTGGAAGAATTGGTCTCCCACGAGTTCTAGCTCACTGTGTTGCAAAAAAACGTTCAGCTCATCGCCGCTGGATGCGTTGGTCCACAGTTTTTTGAAGGCTGTGTTTTGCTGAATGTCGGTGCCGTTGTTGTATTGATTTATAAGATCTTGTAGAGAGCCTTGGTTTTCGCTCCAAGCGATGGTATTACCTGCACGAACGATATACACACTGTCCCATGGAGTGACTACATGTTCTTCGATCGTATTCCACTGCGTCGCTTCTTGTTGAAAAGAGGTTGACCATAGCCAATCCATTTTGTCTGCGCCCGAAGGAACAAGCGCACCAATCCAAGTTCCCGAAGCGGTATTTGCCAACCGTTCGAAAGGCAGTGTTTGCAGCGCTTCGATACCCGATGAATCCGCCAGTAATGCAGCACGTTCGGTGGAATTGACTTTTACAATCACTGAAGCGCCGAGAGGAACAAGTGACGTTTCCGTGTGTTCTTTTACGGTGTTTGAACAGCTGCTGAAAAGCAATAGGAGACTAAAACACAGACTGATTTTATGCAACTTCATGGACGTTGAAATTTTCCATAAAGCTACCGAGAATTGGTGCGTTAAAGAGGAGGGTAGGTGGGTGAGTTTTTCACAAATCGAACAACTTCATCTGCCTGGGAAGTAGCTGAAAACTCATGCGGTGGTGTGGGGTAGGTCCGAACTCCTTAATAGCTGCCCGGTGTGCTTTCGTGGGGTAGCCTGCATTGCGTTCCCATCCATACTGTGGGTAGGCTTTCGCAAGTTCACGCATGCGATCGTCACGGTAAGTTTTTGCGAGAATGGAAGCGGCGGCAATGTTCATGTAGGTAGCGTCACCCTTGACTTGGCAATGGTACGGGATCTCTTCATAGGGTTTGAATCGGTTCCCGTCGACGGCAATAAATTCTGGAACCAATTTCATCCCGCTAATGCTCTTGTGCATGGCCAAGATACTGGCGTTTAGAATATTGATTTCGTCAATCTCCTCGGGACTTACATGCGCAACTGACCAGGCTAAGGCCTCTTTTTCTATAATGGGCCTAAGCGTATTTCTCTGTTTTTCGGTGAGTTGTTTGGAATCATTCAACAGTGAATTTTCAAAGTCTGGAGGTAAAATCACTGCAGCTGCGGTTACAGGTCCCGACAAACATCCTCGTCCTGCTTCGTCCGTGCCGGCTTCTAATAGGGAGGTTGAGCTGTGTTGAAGTTTCATGAGCGAAATTTCTCGAAGTGTTCCACAAAAAGTGCAGCGCTTTTCTCCCAGCTATACTGCGCGCTTCGTACTATTCCAGCTTCGTGCCAGTCTGTATAAGTGCTTGTGATCTCGGTCATTGCAGCGGTCCAGCCGGGCACATCGTAAGTGTCAACCAATACCCCTGCGCCTTCAACAATCTCGGACAATGCGCTATTATTTGCACTGATCACGGCAGTTCCACATTGCATGGCTTCGAGTACAGGAATACCAAATCCCTCCATGGCGCTCGGCATGCAAAAGGCTGTAGCGTGCTGGTATAAATCTTCTAAATTTTCTTCGGAAAGTCGACCGAGGAAGCGAACACTGCTGCCATGGGTCATTTCGCGGTACACAAGGTCTAAGTCGGTGTCTTTAAAATGGGCTTCTCCGGCTATTTTCAGGGTAAATGCTTCGGTGTTGGGTGTGGATTTGAATTGGTCAAAAGCCAAAAGAAGGGTCTTTAGGTTTTTCCGAGGTGTCATTGCGCCTACCGCACAGAAATACGGCTGTCTTGCGCTAGGTCCGGGTTTAAACTCCCGGCCACTTGCATTTGGAGTTACTGTGATGGCTGATTCCGCTACCTCATAGCGCTTTACGATGTCTTCTTTACTCCAGTTGCTGACAGTGAAAAGATGATCGGCTTGGAGTGCCGCACGTCGAATTTCACGTTTGTAGTAGCGTGCAACATTTGGCTTAAGCCACTCCGGATGGTGTTCGAAGTTTAAGTCATGAATGGTGATCCATTGTGTTGCGCTTGTTCTAGCGGGCAGTCCGTCCGGTGACCAGTAGAGGTCTGCGCGTTCTTTCCACAATGCGCGTGGCACAGCCCATCGGTTCCAAAATTGCCAAAGCCAGGGATGTCGGGCAGGGGGAAGCACCGTACGATGTTTGATGTTCGGTCCGGTGAGAAGCGGTTGTGCGGCTGCGCTGGGCCTATCGTACAGAAAGACAAAATCTACCTCAGGCAATCGCTGGGTGATTTGCTCGAGCATACGCAAGGTGTACATTCCTGTACCTTCTAATTTGCCCGGGAGGAGCCATCTTGCGTTTACTACTACTTTCATCCCTCCAAATGTACAAAACACTCTATCCGAAGCGTTAGATAAGCGGTATATTCGCAGCCTAATTCCGTGTATACCCGCTTGTAATGTGGACTAAGGTGAAAAACTTTATTGGAGATCCTTCGGGAGCTGCTCTCGCAAAAGGCGGTCTGGTTGTACTTATCTTCAAGGTGATTGGTGCTCTGGGCGGGTACGTCTTGCTGTTCTCACTGGCACAGGCCGGAGGTGAATTGTCGGTGGGTGTGTATGAAGTAGCGTTTACCCTAGTACTTATCGGCTCTACGATTGGTCGCTGGGGGCTAGACACCGTCGTAGTCAAAGAAATGTCACGAGAAGCTTTAGATGGCGCGCCTTCGCGGGCCTTGTATTTGGCCATTTTCGTTCGAGTTTTAGTGATGGTAGTTGGGGTAGCGGTCATGGCCTTCATTTTGGCATCTCTATTGACCAATTTATTCTTTCAAAACACGCCCAGCGAAGTGCTCGCCACTGCCGCGATCGCAACGATTCCCTTTACAATGATGCTGTTAAATGCGGAGGTGTTTAGAGCCTTGGGTAAGCCACTCCTGTTTTCACTCAACCAGCACGGTAGTGTGTACAGTATCATGGCCGTATTGCTTTGGGTCATACCTTTTCCTGAGGGGATGGGTGCTTCGGACAGCGCACAGATCGCCTTAATGCTCTTGCTAGGCATATCTGCTTTGTTTTTTGCCGTTTCTACGATGTATATTTTGTCCATCACTCGCAAAAGAGCGGAGGGGTATGTGCCGAATTGGCGTGGGAAGCTTTATAAAATGGCGACCCCGATGCTCATCTCGTCTTCGCTGTTCCTGGTGATCAGCTGGTCCGATACGTTGATGCTCGGTTACTATCTGACCGAAGACCGGGTTGGAGTGTACAGGATTGTCTTTAAAATCGCCACCTTAATCACCTTTGCCCAATTCGCTTTAAACACCGTTGTAGCTCCCATGGTCAGCGCACTCCATGAGAAAGGTACAGCGCTTGATGAATTGACCACTAAGGTCGCTCGACTCAACCTTATCACGGCAGGCCCCATATTTGTCGGTATCCTTCTTTTCGGCCCTTGGCTCATCGGCATGTTCGGCGTCTCAACAGCTTCTGCGGCCTATCCATGGCTCGTCATCCTTGCCTTTGGCCAATTAATTAATGCATTCGCAGGACCCGGACTCAACATTCTCAACATGACCGGCTACGAAAAATCAGCGCGCAACACCATGCTCGTCGTCGTTGTATTAAATGTGCTCCTGAACCTCCTCTTTATTCCGACCCTTGGACCTTTAGGTGCAGCCATCTCGACGACAGCAACGATGGTCGGATGGAACGTTTGGGCGGCAATTTTGGTCTACAAATATCACGGCGTGGTGGCCGTTCCGTTTTTAACCCACATCAAAAAGTGATGAAGCTCGAGCCCATATTTCTTATTGGTGCGGCCAAAGCGGGAACCACAAGTCTTGCTCAGGCGCTCGGTGCTCATCCTGCCATTGCTGAACTAGCGATCAAGGAACCGGGGCACTTTTGCAGCGACCTGCGTTCTTCAGATTTTTCGCCGGCTTACAATACACTGCTTGCCTTTGATGAGGAGCGCTACTTTGGGAAACCTTCAATAGAGCAGCGCCACATTGCCTTTGTCTCCTCTGTAAAGCACTACGAAAAGCTTCAGCACGACGCTGCGTCGCAGCAGTCCCAAGCGCGTTATTTTTTAGATGCATCCACAGCGTACCTCTACAGTGAGCGTGCTGCCGCTGAACTTCAAGCATCTTACCCTGCAGCCAAAGTCATTGTGGTCTTGCGCAATCCGGTCTCTAGGGCCTATTCGCACTACAACATGGCTCGTAAGTACGGGATGGAACGTCGTTCAGCGCTCGAGGCGTTCACCGCGGAAAGTCGATTAGATCGTGCCCAATGGGGTGTGGACGAATGCTATCTAGAGCTCGGTAAATATGCGGACCAGCTCGAGCGGTATTTTAACCACTTTGACCGCAGCCAGGTATTGGTGCTGTTTCACGAAGATTTAAAACACCAACCGAACCAAGTTCTTGAACGAGTGGCATCATTTTTAGAATTGGCACCATTTGCCGAGGGAATATCTCAAGAGCAGAATAAAGCTGAGGTTCCCAGATCTAAGGCTAGTGCTGCGCTAGCCAGCGCTCTCAAAGGGAGTATTCGAAATAACATACCCCCGGCAGTCAAGCGTTTGGGCAAGCGAATGTTGTTTGGCACTCCAGATTCACTAGATGGCGATGCCCGCTCGTTATTAGTTCATTACTTTGCAGCAGAAAATAAAAAGCTCGAAAGGCTTTTAGATATAGATTTAAATCACTGGAAATAAATTAGATATGGAATACAGTAGTGCAAATTTGATTGCGTTTTTCTATAAAAATTGGAAGCAATTAGTCGTCATCCCATTCATCGCAATGGTTATTGCTGTTGCGTTTAGCGGACCGACGTTTATCAAGCCCCTGTTCGAGGCTCAGGTTATTCTCTTTCCTTCCACCACCAATTCTGTATCCAAGGCCCTTCTTCCGCAGCAAAATGGCTATGGCGATCAGGATATCTTGGAATTCGGAGATGAGCAGCAGGCAGAACAACTTCTCCAAATCCTAAACTCCGGCGAGATCCGCGATTCTGTGATTAAAAAGTTCGATCTAATGAACCACTATGAGATCGACGAAGACACAAAATATAAGCGTACGAAACTCTTTAAGGAATACGCTTCTAAAATTGAGTACGCCCGTACCCAATTCATGTCTGTTGAAATCAACGTCCTAGATACCGATCCGCAAACCGCAGCCGATATCGCAAACTACATCTCTTACCTTGTTGACCAAGTAAAACGCCGTGTTCAAAAGAGCCGTGCTCAGATCGGTCTAGACATTGTACGTTCTGAATACCACAACCTGCAAGCTGAGATCCAGCTTATGGAAAACAAAATCACAGAGCTGCGCTACAAGGGAGTACATGATTACGAAAGCCAAAGTGCGGTATTTAACGAACAATATGCCATCGCCATCGCTGAAAGTGCCAAGCAAAGCGTGATCAAACAACTCGAACGTCGTTTGGATACCCTTGCGAAGTACGGAGGTAAATATGTAGCTATTCGCGACGAGCTTCAGCTTCTCAAAGAGGAAGAGGTAAAGCTGCGTACTAAATTTGACCAAGCGAAAGTGGATGTCAACCAAGTGCTTCCCGCCACCTTTAAAGTAGACGAAGCCTTCGCCGCTGAACGCAAAACGTATCCAAAACGCAGCGTACTCATCCTCGCAGTAGGTCTTGCTACGTTCATTTTTGTCGTCTTTGTACTACTCGTTCGAGGAACAGTATTAGAGTTGCGTCAAAAAGCATAATACGTGATTCTCGCATCCAGTTTTAGTCGAAAAGCGCTACTCTATCTCGGAGTATTCCTTTTACCCTTGATCGCACTTATTGTTGCGAACGAGTGGTGGGAGGCGTTGTTCATTCCGGTAGGTCTGCTTACCGTTTGGCTCACGATGTATCGACTGGATTGGGCGATGTGGCTTATCGTTTTCGCTACTCCAATAAGTGTAACGCTGAATGATCTCACCGGTGGCTCAGGATTGTCTCTGCCCACGGAACCCCTATTAGTGCTTGTCACCGCCATTACTTTAGTGAAATTCTTCTTTTTTGAAGAGTACGATAAGCGTCTGATCACACATCCTATATCGATAGCGATCTACGTCTATCTGGCATGGATGTTACTCACAGTAGTCACCTCACAGCTCCCGCTAGTATCCTTAAAGCAATGGATCACTCGAGTTTGGTTTATCGTTCCCTACTATTTCGTGCTGGGTCACCTCTTCTTGAAAAACCCTCGGAATCGAATCGTATTCCTTTGGCTCTTTTTAATTCCCCTGATCATCGCATGTATCTATACTATCGTGGTGCACAGTCAATATGGTTTTACGAAAAAGACGTCTACATGGGTCATGTTCCCGCTGTTCAAGGAACATACTTCTTATGGGGCGGTGTTGGCCATGTTTTATCCTGCTGCTCTTTTCCTAGCCTTCCGTAAATCCTCTTGGGGCTTTAATGCGATCGCTATGTTTTTGCTGGCGATCTTAACCGTAGCTACCGTACTTAGTTATACCCGTGCAGCCTGGTTGTCGTTAGTAGGCGCAGGAGCGGTGTACATGATTTATGCTCTAAAGCTATCACGAACTGCTGTGTGGTCACTTATCGGTGTTGTGCTGATTATTGCCGCGTTGAACTTTGATATGATCAGTGCCAAGTTTGAGCGTAACAGGACTGATTCTTCTGATGATTTTAATGAACACGTAGCTTCTGTAACGAATGTGAGCACCGATGCTTCGAACCTCGAGCGCATTAACCGCTGGATGTGTGCTATTCGCATGTATCAGGATCGACCAATTTTAGGTCACGGCCCAGGTACCTATATGTTCCTCTACGCGCCTTTCCAAAAGCCAAGTGAAAAAACCATCATCTCTACCAACGCTGGAAACAGAGGAAACGCCCACAGTGAATACCTAAGCCCCCTCGCAGAGTCCGGCACTTTAGGCTTGCTGACATTCCTTGCAATCCTCCTTACCGTCGTAACAACCTCTATTCGTGCCTACCAGCGTCTCAAAGATTCGCGTTCCAAAGGATTACTCCGAACAGCATTCTTAGGATTAATCACGTACTATCTGCACGGATTCCTCAACAATTTCCTCGATATGGACAAGGCCAGCGCTCCTTTTTGGGGATTTACCGCGCTTATAGCAGTCCTATCACTATCTCAAAATGAGACTTCTAGCTCCAAGTAGCGTCTTAATTTGCCCAATAGTACAAGTCTTTTTCATTTCTTTTCGTTCGTCTTTCTTCCTAGCATTAATGGGTGTTTTCACCCCTTTATTGAGGTTTGTAACACTTGGAATTGAAGCACTTAACTTTCTTGCGAATACCTGTGTAAAACAGAAACTTTATTAGCAGCATGAGAAAATTTATATGCATTAGGTGCAAATAATTCAAAACACACTTGCATCTCATTTCAAAATGATTGACTTTAGCAACGCTTAACATACGTTTAACACAAAAACAGGTACAATGAAAAACAAATTGTCACTGTGGTCAGTACTCATCTTTGTACTCTCTGTAAACTTTGCCATTGCGCAGTCAGTTTCAGGGGTAGTAAGTGATGCTGCTTCAGGAGAACCACTACCAGGGGTAGCGGTTGCGAAGAAGGGAACCAACAATGCAGAACTCACAGATTTTGATGGTAAGTTTACTATCACAGCTGAGAAGGGTTCAACATTGGTATTCTCTTCTATGGGTATGGAAACGAAAGAAGTTGCAGTAACTTCTGATTTCCTACAAGTTTCTTTAAAGTCTGCTTCAAGTCAACTTGACGAAGTAGTTGTAACAGCTCTTGGTATTTCTCGTGAGAAGAAGTCTTTGGGTTATGCAACTCAGGAAGTTGATGGTGCGGCAGTTACAACTGTTAAAGACGCCAACTTTGTCAACTCTTTGAGTGGTAAAGTAGCGGGTGTGAATATTCAGAGCTCTGGTACGCTAGGTGGTTCTTCGAATATTGTAATCCGTGGTTTCAAATCTTTGACAGGTAACAACCAAGCATTATTCGTTGTGGATGGTGTGCCAATCTCTAACTCAACTGGTAACAGCTCAAATGTTGCTTCTGGTCGTGGTGGATATGATTACGGTAACGCTGCAATGGATATCAACCCAGAAGATATTGAGAACATCTCGGTATTGAAAGGTGCGGCTGCTACTGCGTTGTACGGTTCTCGTGCAGCAAACGGTGTGGTTCTTGTTACTACGAAAAGCGGTAAAGTTTCTGGTGGTAAGAAGACTCTAGGTATCACTGCCTCTACGGGTATCACAGTAGGTACTGTGAACGCTAACACGTTCGTTCGTCACCAAAACCAGTACGGTCCGGGTTACGGTCGTTACTACGGCGGTAACTACATTACTACAGCTCCAGGCGATTCTACTTTCACTGACGGTCGTGCGCAAGCAGTTGACGTTAACGGTGATGGTAACACAGACATCGCTCTTCCTATGGGTGAGGATGCTTCTTGGGGTCTACAAGTAGATCCTTCATTGAATGTATACGATTGGGAATCAATCTTCCCTGAATTGCCTACTTACGGTCAGCCTAAGAGCCACGTTGCTCCTGAAAATGGTGCAATGAGCTTCTGGCAGCAGAGCATCACTCGCAATAATAACTTTGCTATTGATGGTGGTGGTGAGAACTCTTCGTTCCGTCTTTCTGCTACGAACTTCAACCAAACTGGTATTGTTCCAGGATCGAACATCGGTCGTGACAACGTATCGTTCAGTGGAAAATTCAATGCTTCAGACAAACTAACAGTTAGCGCTAAAGCAAACTACGTAAAGCAAAGCGGTAAGGGTCGTTACGGTACTGGTTACGATGCTCGTAACCCAAACCAGTCGTTCCGTCAGTGGTACAACGTTCTAACCGACATGAGCGCTCAGAAAGATGCGTACATGAACTACGGTCAGAAAAACTACTCTTGGAATGCATACGGTTACGGTGCGGCTAACCCTACCAAACCACACTACTTTGATAACTTCTACTTCTCAGCACTAGAGAACTTCTCTACAGATACGCGTAACCGTTTGATCGGTAACATTATGGCTGAGTACCAGATCAATGACTGGTTGAAACTAACAGGTCGTATGTCTGCTGATACCTACTCTGAGCTACGTGAAGAGCGTATCGCAGTAGGTTCTGTTGATGTAAGTAAGTACACTCGTAACAACCGTTCATTCACTGAGCGTAACAATGATTTGTACTTGAACTGGAACAAATACTTCGGTAACGAAGGTGAGATTAGCTTCGCAGGTGTTGTGGGTTACAACCAGCGTCGTACAGAATTCCAGTCTATTTCTGCCGGTACAAATGGTGGTTTGGTAGTTCCAGGTATTTATGCTTTGAGCAACTCTGTTGCAGCTCCAGCTGCACCGGGCGAATCAGCGTACCAGCTAGGTGTTGACGGTGTTTACGGTCAAGCATCTTTTGGTTACAAGAACTTCATGTATGTAGATCTTACTGCACGTCGTGACGTTAGTTCAACGCTTCCAGCAGGAAACAACTCGTTCTTCTACCCATCAGCCACGTTGAGCTTCATCTTCTCTGAATTTGTTGACGTTGACGGATTTGACTTTGGTAAAGTTCGTTTGAACTGGGCTAACGTAGGTTCTGATGCTCCTGCTCAGGCACTGACTGACGTTTATGGTATCGGTACGCCATTTAATGGTGTGACTCTTGCTTCTGCGCCTTCTACACAGAACAACTCAAGCTTACTTCCTGAGAACACGTCTTCTATCGAAGCTGGTCTTGAGATGAAGTTCTTGAAGAACCGTGCTGGTTTAGACTTTAGTGTTTACCAAAGCTCGACGTTCAACCAAATTTTGCCTGCTCAGGTTTCGACTTCAACAGGTACGTACTACAAGTATGTAAACGCTGGTCAGATCGACAACAATGGTATCGAGCTTAGCGCATACTTTACTCCAGTTCAAACGGATGATTTCTCTTGGGACATCAACGTAAACTGGTCTAGAAACCGTAACAAAGTAGTTGAGCTCTTCGGAGATTCTCAAACGCTTCTTTTGGCTTCTGTTCAAGGTGGTGTAAATATTACTGCACGTGTAGGCGAAGCTTACGGTACTCTAGAAGGTACTTCTTTCGTACGTGACGGCGCTTCAGGTGCTCCTTTGGTATACGATTGGGCTAGCTCACGTGGTGGTGCTCGTTACTACCAAGGTGACGTAGGTGTGATCGGTAACATCCAGGCGGACTGGAGAGGTGGTGTGAACAACGCATTCTCTTACAAAAACGTTACATTATCTGCTTTGATCGACATGCAAATGGGTGGAGATTTCTTCTCTCTTGATACATGGTACGGTTACGGAACAGGTGTGTACGACTTCAGTGCTGGAACAAACGCTGATGGTAACCCAATCCGTACAAATATCGAAGATGGTGGTGGTTTATCATGGGATGAGGTTGCACACTTAGGTATCGAAACTCCTATGCAGTGGGACGGTACTACAGTAGATGCTGACGGTAACCCAGTAGGTACTACTAACACGACTAAAATGTGGATGAACGATTACGGTAACGCATTAGGTTGGGCATTAGGTGGTCCAAACGAATTGCACGTATACGATGCATCATTCGTGAAACTAAGAGAAGTTGCTTTGACTTACCGCGTACCTACAAGTGCTTTGGCTGATTTGCCAATCGCAGGTGTAGATGTAAGCTTGATCGGTCGCAACCTAGCTATCCTTTACAAGAACACGCCATACTCTGATCCAGAGGCAGGTCTTTCTGCAGGTAATGTTCAAGGATACCAGTCAGGTGCTTACCCATCATTGCGTGAAGTTGGTGTGAACTTGAGAGTTAAATTCTAAGAATTACGAGAAATGAAAAAGTTATTATTCGCAGCTTCAGCTGCACTAGCCATCACTTCTTGTACTGGGGACCTTACCGATCTTAACGGAAACGGAAAGGCTCCTGAGAAAGTTCCAGCAGGCGCTCTATTTGCTAATGCAACTATGGGCTACTACGACTACGTATCAGTACAGAACGTGAATCAAAACAACCTACGTTTGTGGTCTCAGCAATGGACGCAGACGACTTACGTAGATGAGTCCAACTTTGAGTTGACTGAACGTGACGTAAACGGTAGTTCATACACTCGTATGTACACTACAGTTATTCGTGACTGTGAGGAAGCACGTGCTGCGTTGGCAGACCTCGTTGCTGCTGATGCAGAAATTCAGGCAGCAGATGCTTCTATCGAAGTAATGGAAGTTCTTGCTTACGGTTTCTTGGTAGATCTTTTCGGAGATGTTCCTTATACTGAAGCTTTGACTGAAACAAACACTCCAGTATACGACGACGATGCAGCGATCTACATGGATCTACTTGCTCGTTTGGATGCTGCTACTGCTAATTTGAGCGGTATGAGTGCATTCGGTAGCTCGGACATCATCTATGGTGGTGACGCAGCTGCATGGAAGAAAGCAGCCAACTCTTTAATGTTGCGTCTTGCGATCCGTATCATAGATGCAGATCCAGCAGCAGCTAAGACGTATGGTGAGAAAGCAATCGCAGGTGGTGTATTCGCTTCTACAGCGGATGACATGCGTTTGTTCTACTCTTCTGCTCCTCCTCACACGCACCCAATGTGGGAAACTCTAGTACAGAGTGGTCGTACAGATTTCATCGCTTCAGGTACATTAGCTGACGCAATGAATATGCACAACGATCCACGTCGTGCTGCGTTCTTCAAGAACTTAGGTGGTTCTGACTCTGTGATCGGTGCTCCGCACGGTCTTCAGTCTGACTACTACCAGTTCTCTCAGCCAGGTGTAGCGCTAGAAGACCCAACATGGTCTCATGCTGCTATCGATTACGTAGAAGTTGAGTTCTTGCTTGCACATGCAGCTGTTGCTGGATGGGCTGGTGCAGGAGATGCTGCTACACACTATAACAATGCGGTTTCTGCATCTGTTATTGAGTGGGGTGGTGATCAAGCTGCTGCTGATGCATACTTGGCTCAAGCTGGTGTAACTTATGACGCTGCAACTGCTGCTGCTCAGATCGGTCTACAAAAGTGGATCGCAATGTACAGCAACGCTCCTGAAGCTTACAATGCAGTTCGTCAGTACGATGTTCCTATGAACGTTGCTGCTGGTGCTCTTACTGTAACTCCAGACCGCTACTCGTACCCGATCGATGAGTACTCATTGAACGAGGCGAACGTGAAGGCAGCTGCTTCTAAAGTAAATGACGATGATATGTTCACGAAGATTTTCTGGGACATGTAATCAACGCTGTTTGATTAGATAAAGAGCCGGCACCTTCTTTGAGGGTGCCGGTTTTTTTTGTGCCCAATTTTTGTCACCTTTAGGCTTGCAAACTGCCCGTACTATGAATGATCTACTTCCAATTTTACAAACGCGTTTCACTGAGCATTCATTTTCATCAGCGGATTTTGTGGCGGTTACAGAAATGGGTGAGGAAACACTGGAGGAATTGGTTACAGCAGGTTGGGTTGAGACGGAGGATGATCAGCGTTATTATCTTTCAAATGCAGCCTTGGAATATCAAGTAAAGCGCGTGAAGGAGGTAGAGGATACGTTGAGTCTCGGAGAGCTTGAGGGGCGTATTGTAGGCGCCTTAGAGCGAGGTAAGGAAGTGCCGTGGGGAAAGCTTGCAGTAGCCATGTGGGCGTTCTTCATTTTCATGGTACTGTACAGTTTGGCGCAAGCTTATTTGGCCTAAGAACATTGAGAGGCATAAAAAAAGCCACCTCGTAACATAGAGATGGCTTTAATCGTAGTGTGAGTATAAGGCGGCTTATTTCGCGCGCTCTTTGTAAGATCCGTCTTCAGTGTTGATGACAATCTCTTCATCTGTTTTAATGAATAAAGGAACCTGTACTTCAGCTCCACCCTCAACGGTTACCGTTTTCATGGCATTCGTAGAAGTATTTCCCTTTACTGCAGGTTCAGCATACGTCACCTTTAGGTTAACCGTGCGAGGAAGTTCTACAAGCATTGCTCTGTTTTCTGTCGCATGAAATAGAACAAAGCACATCATTCCGTCCACAAGGAATTGGGGAGCATTGATGAGTTCCTTGGCAAAAGTGAGTTGCTCGTAGTTCTCGGTATTCATGAAATGGTAATCTGTTCCGTCGTTGTAGAGGAACTGGTATTGACGAGTCTCAATATCGATGGTTTCGATTTTAGCACCCGCTGGGAAAGTATTGTCAAGAACGCGACCGGTTTCAAGGTTTTTAATCTTCGTGCGAACGAAGGCTGCTCCTTTACCTGGTTTAACGTGTAAGAATTCGATGATTTGGAATGGTTGACCATTAAAATTGATACACATTCCGTTCTTGATATCAGAAGTACTTGCCATAGCTCTTTTAAAATTTGACCCAAATATAGCGCAAAACAATGGCTTTAGGCGAAGGTCGGTAAAGTCGGCTAGTAGTGCTTATTCAGCTTGATTTCTTGAGTACAGAACTCGTATTCGTGCTGCACATAATTTGAGGCAACGAGAATGGTCTTATTGGATCGAAAGGTCTCGATGAGTTCTTTGTAGAAGGCGATGCCAACTTCATCTAAATTACTTGTAGGTTCATCTAAAAGAAGAATTGGACGGTGGTTTGCAATGGCGAGCAAAAGACGTACGCGCTGCTGCATTCCTGAAGAAAAGGTAGAAAGTCGTTTGCTGATGTGTTGCTCTAATCCCGCTTTACGAAGCCATGACGCTCGGTCGAAGTCTTCGGTGAACCCACACATTTGATGGTGAAAGTTTAGAGTTTCCGTCAGGGTAAACATGGGATTTAGGGCCACATAGGGTGCAGCTATGCCGCATAGTCTACCGGCTTCTCTTGCCTCAATTGTTCTGTTTTGGTACTTGTAAAGGGGTGGGTTGTCTGTCGCTTCTAAGGCGCCACTCAAGATTTTTACCAGGGTAGATTTTCCAGAGCCGTTTGCCCCGAGTACCACCGCTGCTGATCCTGGTGCTAAGTCGAAGTTCACATCCCTGAGAATATGTTGCTTGTTGAATTTCTTCTGTAAACCCGAAACTGTAATCATCGCTGCGGCTTATTTGCGGATGAGTCCACGTGAGCTTGTTGCGATAAAATCTAAGATGCTCGAGCGATGCGGAGAAGCTGCGATGTCTTTCTTCACGATCTCTACGGCTTGAGATATGTTTTTACCGCTTTGGTACAGGGTGCGGTAGATGTCTTGAATCAAAGCGATTTCTTCGTTCGAGAAATTACGTCGCTTGAGACCGACGCTGTTTACACCTGCATAGGTGAGGGGGTCGCCTGCTGCAGTGATGAATGGTGGGACATCTTTGCGAATCATAGCGCCGCCGCCTACCATGACGTGGGGGCCGATTTTGACGAATTGGTGTACAGCAGATAACCCAGAGATGATGGCCCAGTCGCCGATCTCTACATGACCTGCTAAAGCCACGGAGTTGACCAATATAACATGGTCTCCTAGGATACAGTCGTGAGCGATGTGTACGTAGGCCATGATGAGGCAATGTGCACCGACGACTGTTTTGCCATAGGCTTTAGTTCCTCGGTTGATGGTGACACATTCACGAATGGTCGTGTCGTCACCGATCTCCACTAACGTTTCTTCTCCGTCGAACTTAAGGTCTTGAGGAATGGCTGATATGACTGCACCTGGGAAAATTCTACAGTTGGCTCCGATGCGCGCACCATTCATGATGGTTACGTTCGGTCCGATCCAAGTTCCCGCTCCAATCTCTACATCGGCATCGATGCTCGTGAAGGGTCCTATTTCGACGTTGTCGCCGATACGGGCTTCAGGATGTACGCTGGAGAATTGGTGAATCATCTATTTTGTAATCTGCGCCATTAGTTCAGCCTCACTTACTAGGGTGTTGCCGACAAAGGCTCTTCCTTGCATGTGTACGATTCCACGACGGATCGGGCTGATGAGTTTTAAATCAAAAATTAGTGTGTCTCCAGGAACTACCTTCTGCTTGAATTTGACGTTGTCCATTTTCATGAAGTAGGTCAAATAGTTTTCTGGATCCGGTACAGAACTTAGTGCAAGAATCCCGCCACATTGTGCCATAGCCTCAATCTGAAGTACACCTGGCATCACAGGAGCGCCAGGAAAGTGCCCCACGAAGAACGGTTCATTCATGGTTACGGCTTTTACACCAACCACGCGGTCCTCTGATAAGCTGATGATTTTGTCCACCAATAAGAATGGGGAGCGGTGCGGGATGAGTTCCATGATGTCCTCCACAGTTTTGAGCGGTGGAAGGTTTGGATCGTATTTCGGTGCTTGTGGACGACTTTCTTGCTTCTTGATATTAGCTGCAAGCGCCTTGGTGAATTCTGCATTCACGCCGTGTCCTGGCTTAGTTGCGATGATACGCGCCTTTAATGGACGTCCGAGCAATGCGATGTCTCCCACCACATCGAGGAGTTTATGACGTGCTGCCTCGTTAGAAAAGCGCAGGTCGATATTGTTTAGTGTTCCAAAAGAGGTAACATCAACGTCCTCACGATTGAATGCCTTTTTGAGTTTCTCTAAAGTCTCCGGAGCAATCTCTTGGTCAACGTATACAATCGCATTGTTTAGATCGCCACCTTGAATGAGTCCTTGGTCGAGTAATGGAACCAATTCTCTCAAGAAGCTGAACGTTCGTGCACTGGCGATTTCTTCACGGAAATCAGTCATTTTGTTGAGCTGAGCGTGTTGAGGACCTAACACTGAGCTGCCGTAGTCAATCAACGCACTCACTTCAAAGTCTTCGCTTGGAAGTGCCATGATTTCTGAGCCGTCTTCGTCCTTAAAGATGAAAGGCTCTTCTAGGGTGTAGAAGTTTTTCTCTTCACTCTGCTCTTCGATACCAGCTGTATTAATCAAATCTACGATAGGTGCAGCGGATCCATCGAGGATAGGCACTTCGCTACCGTTTAATTCAATGCGTAAATTATCGATACCAAGTGCATATAAGCTTGCCATCAAATGCTCTACTGTACCTACACTAACATCACCCTTCTGAAGGATGGTTTGGCGGTTTGTGCGGTTGATGTGTTTTGCAAGTGCAGGAATTTCAACATTGTCAGCATCCGTGCGGACAAAAACGATTCCTGTGTTTACATCAGAAGGTAGGAGAGTGACGTGTACATTTTCACCAGTGTGCAATGCGTTTCCGTCGAATGAAGCTGCTTTAGCAAGTGTTTTTTGCATCATAACTATTCACCTTGTTTTTTGAAGGCGGCAAATGATTTTAAATAATGTCTATGGTTCAAGGCAGGCGTGCCAAAGATAGTTTTATTGTCGCTAACATCTGCCATGACGCCACTTTGGGCTAGGATGGTGACTTTGTCGCCAATTTTTAAGTGTCCGGCGATGCCGACTTGGCCTGCTAAAACGCAATGATTCCCAATGGTTGTAGATCCTGCAATCCCAGTCTGGGCAGCGATTACAGTGTGTTTTCCAATCTGTACATTGTGCGCAATCATACACAGGTTATCTATTTTTGATCCTTCGCCTATGCGAGTCGATCCGAGTGCCGCACGATCCACTGTGGTATTTGCTCCGATGTACACTTTGTCTTCTAAAACGACATTTCCGAGCTGAGGAATGCGGTGATAATGCCCGTTATCGTCAGGCGCCCAGCCAAAACCTTCGCCTCCCAATACAGCTCCTGAGTCCACGATGCAGTCATCTCCGATCTGGGTACCTCGTAAGATTTTTGCTCCTGCACGAATTTCCGAGCGTGCACCGATACGTACGCCCGATTCGATAATAACAGTACTACTGATCACGGCCGTTTCATGAATCGTAGCATCTACTGCAATGTTGCTAGCAGCATGTGTTTTGGAGACAAATCGCCCTTCAATCATGTGCAAATGTTTTGCAAACAGCATATAGGGTTGGTCGGTCTCTACCACTGTCGCGTCACAGGAAAGTGAGGTGCCGACAGCGGCGATGATTGCGGTTGCAGATGACGTGTTCGCTTGGTCCACGTATTTTGGATTGGACAAAAAGCTCAAGTCACCAGGACCGGCATCTGCTAAGGTGGCAACCCCTGTAATAGCCGTGTTTTCCCAGCCCACTTTGGGGGTGAGGCCTAGGGCTTGGGCGATTTCAGAGAGGGGGAGTGCTTCGTGCCTCATAACAAATGTTTTAATTCTCTTGGGTAGCAGATAAAGTGACGCTCTACCGGCTCGCTCAATGCTTGAATGGTCATCTGATCGGCAGCTTTACTGATGTCGCTTGTGTTGCCGTCTTTGTAGAGTAGGTTGATGTGTCCCTTTTTATTGTTGTAGGCGTGATTCTTGACTTTATCCACGATAAGCATGTAGTCTTCTTCGCCGTGTTCAAACCCGTACTGCGTTCGAATACCTTCGGCCAATTTTTCTGGCAACACCGCATCGAATGGTTCTACTTGAAGTGTAATCTTGAGCAAATTGCGATGTACGATACGCTTACTGAGGTCGCTGAGAATCAAATCTTCGTGTGAGGCCCAGTCCTTGATTGCACTCATCACGTCAAAATCGTCAAGGAGCAAAAATTTAGCGATGATTTCGGGATTTTCCTCAAAGTCGTTCCACGTGTAATCGGCACCTAAAAAATGTTGAAGCGCAGCAGTGCCTGGTAGTGGAACCCCTTTTCCTGCTAGGTATTTTGCACGTTTGAGTATGTTGACCAGCATGAATTCGGCACTCAAAACCGTTTTATGCATGTACACTTGCCAGTACATGAGGCGTCGTGCTACTAAAAATTTCTCGACGCTGTAAATGCCCTTAGAGTCGACCACGAGTTGGTCGTCTTTAACGTTGAGCATGGTGAGGAGGCGTTCTGAATTGACACTGCCTTCCGTAACTCCTGAGTAGAACGAGTCGCGACGCAAATAATCGAGTCGGTCCATGTCCAGTTGTGAGGAGATGAGTTGGTGCAAGAATGCTTTTGAGTAGTTGTTCGTGAAGATGTCAATGGCCAGCGAAAGAGCGCCGCCAAATTCTTCATTCAAATCTTCCATGATCTTCAGACTCAGCGCTTCGTGACTAACGCCCGGGATCAGGGTGTGCTCTAAAGCGTGGGAGAAAGGACCGTGACCTACGTCGTGAAGCAAGATGGCGACGAGTACACCGCGCTCTTCTTCTGCGCTGATCTCATGACCTTTTTGTCGCAATGTGTAAATCGCTCTGCCCATAAGGTGCATGGCCCCGATGGCATGATGGAATCTAGTGTGGTAAGCACCCGGGTACACTAGATAAGTGAGCCCTAGTTGAGAGATGCGTCGTAAACGCTGGAACGAGGGATGGTCGATGAGCTTGAAAATTAGCTCGTCTTTGATGGTAATAAACCCATAGATCGGGTCGTTAATGATTTTGTTCTTTGTGCTCAATGTGTCATGCTTTACCTGAATGCGTAAAATTACTGCACGCTGCTTAGGGTTGAGGCCTTGAAGCGTATTACTTTTAACAAGAATAAAACGATCAATTATGCCAAATATTTTATGGGTAGACGATGAGATAGATATGCTGAAAGGGCATCTGATGTTCCTCGAAGGGAAAGGCTATACGTTTGAAACTTGTAACAATGGTTCGGATGCGCTCGATGTGATTTCTGAACAGGCGTTTGATGCAGTGTTCCTGGATGAAAATATGCCCGGTTTGAGCGGTTTGGAGACGCTGGAGAAAATGAAATTGGTACGGCCAGAAATGCCGATTGTGATGATCACGAAAAGTGAGGAAGAAAGCATCATGGAAATGGCGATCGGGTCGAAAATTGCGGATTATTTGATCAAGCCGGTGAATCCTAATCAAGTCCTTTTGAGTTTGAAGAAGATTCTAGAAGGACGTGAATTGGTTACACAAGCTACAACGCGCGGGTACCAGCAAGTTTTTGGGAAATTGACCATGGATATGCAGGGTTTAGATACCTGGGAAGAGTGGTCTGCATTTTATCGGGAACTCCTGCGCTGGGAATTGGAATTAGATAAGGGGAAAGAAGAGGGACTGAAAGGTGTTTTAGCAACTCAGAAAAAGGAAGCGAATGAGCTTTTTTGTCGCTTCATTTCTAACGAATACGAGGGTTGGTTTTCCGAAGATCAGCGTCCTATGCTTTCACATGAGGTGGTTGGTAAGGTAGTTACACCGAGGCTTCGCAAAGGCGAGAAGTTGTTTTTCGTTGTAGTGGATAATCTGCGTTTCGACCAGTGGAAGGCGATTGCCCCATCGATCAACGAAGATTTTACCGTGAAAGAAGAAGGACTTTACAGCTCAATCTTGCCCTCAGCGACGCAATATGCGCGTAATGCCTTGTTTGCAGGGATGATGCCCATCGAAATTAAAAAGAAGTTTCCGCAGTATTGGAAGGATGAGCACGAAGAAGGCTCGAAGAATGCTTTTGAAGGAGAATTGTTCCAAGAGCAGCTCAATGCATTGGGGCTAAGTGCTAAGCAAATGCGCTATCACAAGGTGGTGAATTTGCGAGGCGCTACGAAGTTTGTCGACGGTATTCACAAGAACAAAGACGCTGATATTGTCGCCTTAGTCTACAATTTCGTAGATACACTCTCACATGCACGTACGGATGTTGAGGTGATTCGCGAATTGGCCTCTGATGACAGCGCCTACAGGCGACTGACGGCGACTTGGTTTGAAGGTTCTCCGCTTCGTAAGGCTATGCAATGGGCTGCAAAACAAGGCTTTACTATTGTGGTAACGACCGATCATGGAACCGTTAATGTCAACAAGGCGACCAAAGTAGTGGGCACTAGGGATCTCACGACGAACCTTCGCTTTAAAAACGGCAATGGCATGAGCTACCAGAACAAGCACAGCTTGGTCGTTAAAGACCCCTCGAGGGTTGGGTTGCCTAAAAATCACATTGCAGATGAATTCATTTTTGCTCTGAACGATCAGTTTTACGCTTATCCGAATAATTTCAATCACTACGTCCAGTATTACCGAAACACCTATCAGCACGGCGGTGTATCTTTGGAGGAGATGATTATCCCGTATGCAATTCTCGAAGCAAAGTAGTTTCCTCCAATTTGTAGACGTTGCGCTGTCTGATCTTTCAGACGTTGCGCAGCAAATTCTCGAAGCCCAAATCCACCCTGTCAATGTGCTCGATGCGCCGATGGGTAGCGGAAAAACGACGCTTTGTAATGAATTGGTCAAAGCTTGGGGGAGTGAAGACGCTGGATCATCACCCACTTTTGCCTTGATTGAGGAACATTACGGTCCAAAGGGGACCCTGTACCACGTAGATGCCTACCGAATAGAAGACGAAGAAGAGGCGTATGGACTCGGGTTTGAGGAGTATGTTGATGAAAGTACTCCGGTTTGGATTGAATGGGCGGGAAATGTGCAATCTTTCTTACCTTACAAGGTAGGACGGGTCGTCATTACCACTCAAGAGAATTCGCTGCGAACCATCGAATATCACCCTGAGGTTGCTGCGGCCGAAATAGACTGGAACCATGAGTGAATATATTAGCTGGTCAGAGACGGCATTCGCGACACAAGAGGAGCGTTTGGCAGTGGATACCAAAGACGCGCAATTGCAGATCGGTATTCCTAAGGAGCACGAGATGAATGAACACCGCATCTTACTGACCCCTGAAAGTGTTGAGGTCTTGGTCAGAAATGGGCATGAGATTAAAATAGAGAAGGGGGCTGGAAGGCTTGCCGGCTACACGGACGCAATGTATGCGGAGGCAGGTGCTTCTATCGTTCAGGGTCCAGAATCTGTGTTCGATTGTGCAGTGATCGCCAAGGTCGCTCCTCCGACGCTTGCAGAAATTGATATGATGCGTGGCGGTCAAACCCTGATCAGTGCCCTCCAGCTCAGAACTCGTGATCGTGCCTACTTTAAGGCACTTGCAGATAAGAAAATTACGGCACTCGCTTTAGAGGAAGTTAGAAATAGTGACGATCAGAGTGCACTTAGGATTGCCATGAGTGAGATTGCCGGCCAGATGGCAGCTAGGATTGGGGCAAGCTTGCTAGCTGATGGTCCATCAAGCTCCGGAAAAGGCAAGCTCATGGGCGGTGTTCCTGGGGTAGCCCCAGCGAATGTCGTTGTTATCGGTGGCGGTGTTGCCGGTACTTCTGCGGCTCGGGCAGCTATCGGGATGGGAGCGTCCGTAGTACTTCTGGATGCTAGCGTACACCGACTTCGTGGCGTGTGCGAGCAACTACAGCACAAAGTGAGCACGGAGGTACTTCAAGATGTGATTTTATCGAAGCGACTTAGCGAGGCAGATATCGTGATCGGTGCGTTAGCTCCAGTAGAAGGTCGTACGCCTATCGTGGTCACCGAAGATATGGTCGAGCAGATGACTAGGGGTAGCGTAATACTTGACATAAGTATCGATCATGGCGGTTGCTTTGAAACCTCGGAGATAACCTCGCACGAAGAACCCACCTATGTGCACGATGGAATCGTCCATTATTGTGTTCCGAACATCGCAAGTGCTGTGGGCCACACGGCGAGTATTGCGATGAGTAATTTTGTAACACCACTACTGGGTGAAATGGCTGCAGGAGGTGGTGTACAAGAATGCTTACATTTTGATCTAAACATTCGAGCGGGACTCTATCTTTACCGCGGTTTATTGACCAAGCGTCATTTGGGTGAGCATTTTGATCTCCCATTTTCAAATGATTCACTCTTGTTCGGTACGCTGTAAAACCTTTTTAGCTCACTAATTGTCATGGCATTTTTACGTAGACTCTTATTTTACATCATTGGAATCGGTCTCGGAGTTCTCATTGTATTCGCTTTTTTTGGTGATCGTGACCTAGATTATGCCTACGGTCCTCAAGCACGTGTGAAAAAGCTGTTTCGCACGAAGGCTGTGGATTCGACGACGTTAGTTCATGAGGTACTGGACCTGAGCAAGGACAGTTTATACTACCGCGCAGTACGCGAGGGAAAAGTGCGTTTTGGGAAAAGCGATACGCGAAAAGAACCTTGTGGCGAGTACGTATTGTTCGTTTCTCTCGAAAGCTACCCGTATGAGCTCACTATTGAGAATTGTAAGGATACGGTTCGTGTGCTCGATGTAGTTCGCGTGCAGGACTAACCCTTTCTCCTTCTCACTTCTTTTTGGATAAGACCTAGTTCTCTTCCCGTCTGACCTTCTACGCTGGTATTTTCCTCAGCTCTTCTAAATAGATAGGGGAGTACATCTTTTACTGGGCCGAATGGTAAATATTTCGCTACGTTCATCCCAGCCGCTGAAGCGTTAAAGCTGATGTGGTCACTCATTCCGAAGAGTTGAGCAATGTAGATGCGCTCATCGTTGAGGTTGATCATTAGTTTTTTCATCAAAGAAGAAGCTAACTCCACACTGTCTTCGTTGTGCGTACCTATCACCACAGCCATATGGTCTAGGTTCGTAATGCTTAGGTGTAAAGCGGCATTATAGTCTCGATCCGAAGCTGCCTTGTTTGGCTGAATGGGGTCTTCATAGCCCAATTCTGCAGCGCGAGCCCGTTCTTTTTCCATGTACGCTCCACGCACAATTTTGACACCATATTTGAAACCTTCCTCTTTGGCCAATTCCAAGGCGTCTTCTAATTGCTTTAGACGGTCGTGACGGTACATTTGGGCGGTGTTGTACACAATCGCAGTTTGGCGGTTGTACTGGCGCATGAAATTGATCACCAATTCATCTACCGCAGGCTGAATCCAGCTTTCCTCTGCATCCACCATGACTCTTACGCGCAAGGTGTCGGCTTTGTCAAAGATCGTTTTCCAACGCTTCACCACGCGGTCCCAAGTAGCTTGTTCCTGGTCAGAAAGCTTTTCATTCTTACTGACTTTCTCGTAAAGCTCGATGCTCCCCAATCCAGTTGGCTTGAAAACGCCAAAAGGAATGAATGGATGTGTTTTTGCGTGTTCTAAGGTGTGCAACGTCGTTTGAAGCGTACGGTCAAAGTCGGCTTCTTGCGCCTTGCCTTCTACACTGTAATCAAGAATCGCGCTCACATTCCCTTGAGCTAAACGACGAATTTGAGCATCGCATTCTTCCACAGTTTCCCCACCACAAAACTGTCTGAAAACAGTCGCTTTAACGATGCCTTTAATGGGCAAACGACACTTCAAAGACGCCATGGTTAACGACTTAAGAAGATTCACAATGGATGGAGAACTGAGCGTTGAAAAGAGCAACTGGCTCTGCTTCAAATCCATGTTCGTCTTCATTTTGAAGGCGGTCTCGGTGTTTGAAAAATCAATCATTGCACACTGTGTTAGGAAAATCAAATATAGTGCCTAGAAGTGTTATTTTAGAGGTGTGAATAGATCGAACTCTACCCCCGTTTTTGGCCCCGAGGGCTACGTCGTTTTGGACCAATGGTTGTCTGAGCTAAAGCCGTCCAAGACGTTTTTTTTAATTGATTCTAATACAGCAGTTTGCTTGCCAAAAGTGGTGCAGCAATTACCGCATTTAGATCCTGAATATGAAATACTTGAAATTGAGCCGGGAGAGGATAGTAAAACTATAGATTTAGCAGCTCAGTTATGGCAGACCTTATTAGACTATGGTGCTGACCGACATAGTGCCTTCATTAATCTCGGTGGCGGTATGATTTGCGACCTAGGTGCTTTTGTGGCCTCTACGTATAAGCGAGGCATTCCCTTTGCTCAAATACCCACTTCTTTATTGGCGATGGTAGATGCCTCTGTCGGAGGTAAGAACGGCATCAATTTCGGTGGGTTGAAAAATCAAATAGGTGTGTTCCAAACCCCCGATGTTGTCGTCGTAGATACCGAACATCTTTCAAGCCTTTCGTCAGCCGAGTGGAAGAGCGGTCACGGCGAGATGATCAAGCACAGTTTGATTTCCGGTAGTGATTGGCCTTTTGTCTTGTATATGAACCCAGAACAGACCGATGCATCGAGCATCGAGCGTTCAGTGAGTGTGAAAATGCGCATTGTTTCTGAGGATTTTAAGGAAACTGGTCAACGAAAAGTCTTGAATTTCGGACACACTTTTGGACATGCTTGGGAGAGTCTACATCATAGTAAAGGAGACGATGTTCCCCACGGTATGGCGGTCATTCAAGGACTCCATCTGGCTTTAATGTTAAGTGGTCAGCCTCATTTGCAAGCTGAGTTGGCCAGGGTGTATCCATGGAAAAACGTTCTTGACCAGGATTTAGATACACTCTGGAAACTACAGCTTGGCGATAAGAAAAATCAAAATGGAGAAGTACGTTTTGTGTTGTTGAAAGCGCTTGGAAACCCCGTGTATGATCAGCTTGTAGAGCGCTCGGTATGGGAAAAGTGTATTGGAGCTTTAAATGAGCGTCAACATGGGTGATCCAATACATTTAGATGCTCGGGGAGTCAATCTCCAGGGGACCTTCCAATTGCCGTTATCCAAGAGTATGGTGAATAGGGCGTTACTACTGGCGGCGCTTTGGCCGGAGCTAACATTAAGCGGTATGTCCAGTGCCAAAGACAGTGTCTATTTACGCGAAGTCCTGGGTGCGACCGACGGCACAGAGGTGTTTGTCGGAGAAGGCGGGACGACCCTTCGATTTGCAGCCGCTTTTGGGGCAACACAAGAAGGGCAAACACTTGTGTTGTCAGGTACAGATCGATTGAATGCGCGTCCCATTGCACCATTAGTAGAAGCATTAAATGCCTTAGGAGCAGACATCTCTTACACCGGGGTTCCGGGACAGGGACCTTTGAAAATTCAAGGGCGCAGAATGAAAGGCGGCACCTTAGCGCTAGGCCATGTGCAGAGCTCACAGTTTGTGACAGCATTGATGCTGATTGGCCCTTCGTTGGAAGAAGGCTTGGCACTTACTTGGCACAGCTTACCGTCACGGCCTTATGTGGTAATGACAGCCGCACTCCTTCGAGAGGCTGGTTTTGAAGTAGAATTGTCCACCGATGGAGTTCGCATTCCGGCGGGTCAAACCCCGGAACGAAAGCGGTTACACATGGAGCCGGACTGGTCAGCGATGGGCTTCTGGTGCGAAGCCGTCGCTTTAAGTACGACTGCAGATTTATTTTTTCCTGGCTTTGAAGACGATGCGCTTCAGGGAGACAGCAAGGTTATCCACTATTTTGAACCCTTGGGTGTTCGGGCCAATTTCGAGCAAGGCGGATTGCGCCTGAGAAAAAAATCGGTCCTCTCGCCCGGCAATCTCATCTATAATCTGATTGGGGAGCCTGATCTCGCTCAAGCCTTGATTTTAACCATGCTTCTAAAGCGTATACCTTTTGAAGTGAACGGGCTGTCTACTTTGGAAGGCAAGGAGACGGATCGTATCGGTTGGTTGAAAAAGGTGGCCAATTCTTTGGGTTTGGATTTAGAAACCACGCCTTCTTCCGTTCGCATGCTGACCTATCCCAAAACGACAGCTACGGATCTTCCTGTGTTCGATACTGAACAAGATCACCGAGCAGCGATGTCTTTAGCCCCGCTCTCTCTTATCACGCCAATAGCAATGACAGGTGCTGAGGTGGTCGGTAAAAGCTACCCTGAATTCTGGGAGCACTGGAATGCAGCAATAGGTTCACAGGCTTAAGGTTGAACTCAGTTTAAGTTGCGGTTCCGAAGGGGCGAGTGCATTCCAATGCGCGCTTAGGTCCAATGATTTATAGGTGGCCCTAATGTGAAGCCCCGCATAGTCTTTGAAGATTCCAGTGGCTCCTATGTTGCCCGAAGCGATAGGGTGGCTTATCCATACGGGATGCTCTTCATATTCGATCAAGGCGAGCGCTCCTTCGATGGACCAGCGGGAGCGGTTCCATTTTTCACGGAGTGCGATTCCTCGTGTT
>Ga0209137_1001086_pt1 | contig 26727 bp, 24 predicted proteins | sample SaaInl5LU_22_DNA_FD_184642 | JGI IMG/M metagenome (GOLD analysis project Ga0209137, IMG submission 184642) | Marine microbial communities from expanding oxygen minimum zones in the Saanich Inlet - ESP_105LU_22_DNA (SPAdes) (version 2) | ecosystem: Environmental > Aquatic > Marine > Intertidal...
TTTCTTTGCATAAGCCTCGCACTTTGCATAAGCCTCGCACTTTGCATAAGCCTCGCACTTTGCATCAGCCTCGCAGTTAACAGACACCGAACTATCCAGCAGGCTGACGCGCTTCAAAATTGCTAACAATGTCATTTAATTCTTTTTGGTCACTCTCCAATGAGAGAGACGCTAGAATTAGGAAGATACTGCTCGGAATACACAGTGATAAGGTCAGGGCCAACGAGTATCTAATAGCGTCCTCACCCATGGTTACGACCAAATAATCGGTCGCAATTCCAGCAAACTGAACCCCAAGCGCGAGCCCGGAAAATGCCAAGGCAAAGCCCCAAAAAGCGGTCGCCGTGGCGCGAAGTTTAGCTGGCAACAAATCTTGCAAAGACGCCTGCACCGCGACAACCCAGCCGCCGCCCAGTAACCCAGCAGGAATAGCCAGAGCCGTTGCGATTTCAGCCGTAGGTGCAAAGCACATAGCCACCATAAATGCCATTGAACCTACAACACCAATCGCCGATAGCCTTAAAGGCCAACGCCTGTCGCGAGCGCTCAACCTGTCTGATATTAAGCCAATGATAACGGCACCCAACAGGCCTGCGACAACTGACGGAACCCCATATCGCGTTGAAGCCTCAGTTAACGTTAAGTCAAATACGCGGTGGAATAATGTTGGCGCCCAAATACCAAAGCCATAACCGGCAAAGCCGCCACATGCGCTACCAAGAAGAATATAGCGGAAACTCTTGCGCCCAAACAAAGCGCCCAAAGCCTCACGGATCGGAAGCAGCGCATCACTCGCAGTCGCCATAGCCCCGTCTAAGCGACCACGAACTGGCTCCTTAACAACCATCCATGTAATAATTCCAAGCACAATACCCGGTGCACCTAGCACAATAAATGCAATTCGCCAATGATACGCATCGGCAATCGCAGCGCCCCCAGCGAGGCCAATTATCTGCCCAAAGTAAACCCCGAAGTTGAGGATAGCGAAAGCTAAAGCGCGGCGCCCTGGCTTGAAATAATCCGCCAATAGCGAAAAGGCTGGGGCAAAGAATGCCGCTTCGCCAACACCGACCCCAAGTCGCGCTACGGCAAACGTTTCAGGGGTATTTGTATAACCGCTTAGGACTGTAAAAAAGCTCCACGTTATCGCGCCAATAGAGATAATCCGAACTCGGTTATAGCGGTCCGCAAACCGCGCAATCGGTAAGGCTAGTAACGTGTACATTATCGCGAAGGCAGGCCCCACCAAAAAGCCCATATAGCTATCTGAAACTTCAAAGCTCTCTTTAATGCGTTCCAATAGTCCGGACGCAACATAACGGTCGATGATGTTCATCATATAGAGCATCAACATCATGAACAAAACGAACCAAGCATAGCCCCGTTTATCTTCAGTCTCGTCCATTTCTTGCTTTACAGATTCTTGCATTTGCATCTCTCCAAACTTTCGCGCTCTAGGATACGTTTTCAATATTTTCTTGGAGCACAGACCGTGCCCATTTGTAGTTCTGTTTACCTGCCGGCGAACGCTTTACTTCCGCAACGATGGAGATACGCCGAGGCACTTTATAAGAGGCAAGCCGCGTTTTACAAAACTGCCTAACCTCATCTAAATCAATTTCATGGTTCGTATCTGGTCTAAGCGATACAACCGCGCTAACCGCCTCCCCCCAACGTGGATCCGGAAGGCCAACGACAATGGCATCATAAACCGCCGCGTGCTCTCGTAAAGTTTGTTCTACTTCCTCTGGATAAATCTTTTCGCCGCCAGAATTAATACACGTTGATCCGCGTCCGAATACTGTAATCTTGGTATCCGCATCGAGCCTTGCTTGATCGCCTGTCAGGACCCAGACTTTTCCATCAATTTTTCGGAAGACTTCAGCCGACTTCACCGTATCTTTATAATACCCAATCGGCGTATGACCAGAGCGAGCCAGTGTTCCAAGCTCACCAATCATGGCTGGCCTATCCTCAACTAAAACGCTTTGGTCTGGGCCTGACGGCAAACGAAATAGCCCGTCACCCGAGCTCGGCTCACCCATTCCAGCAATCCCAGATTCCGAGCTTCCCATTCCGTCAGCCATTGTCGCATTGGGTAAAAATTCATTTAGCTCAGACTTAATGTGGGTCGAGAATACAGCGCCTCCAGATCCAAAATGATATATCGAAGATAAATCCCAACGATCCCGGTTAGCTTTTAGGCCATCCAGCAATGGCATCGCCATAGCATCGCCAACAATCTGCAAAATATTCACTTTATCGGCTTCAACACGGCTCCAAATTCGTTCCGCATTAAAGCCGTCTCGCATCGGATCTAGGACCAGGGTAATACCGCCAAGTAATCCGCCTAAAGCGGTCCAGATCGCGGCTCCATGCATTAGGGGTGCGATTGGAAAAATTCGTAAGTCTGGCGCCTTAACTGCCATCTCACCTTGTTGTAGAGGATCGCTTATTGGCGCTTCCCCTAAGTAAATTCCACCACCGCCCAAACATGCAAAAAAGAACGCCTTATGGGGCCACATAACTCCGCGCGGCATTCCCGTCGTGCCGCCCGTGTAGAGCAATAAGTAATCCTCTTCGTCTCTCGCATATTGAGTTTTTTCGGGTGAGGCTGCGAGCATCAATTGTTCGTAAATGGCTGAACCAGCGCGCGCCAGTTCCTCCGGCGCCGCATCACCGACGCAAAGCCCGGGTTTTAGCATGGGACGTAATTCCCGCATTTTGATCATCTGCGGCAGAAATTCAGCATCATGAACGACGATAACGCTATCACTATTATCCAGCAAATATTCAAGCTCATCCGTCGTGTATCGATAGTTAACATTTACGGGAACCGCACCTAACTTGACCGCGGCAATAAATGTCTCGAGGTAAGCCGCGGTGTTCGTGAGGAATAAGGCGACCTTATCGCCTCGCTGTACGCCCTTATCATGCAGGACCGCTGCCAAACGATCTGTGCGTTCGTCGAGTTTCCGGAATGTAAGACTTTGCTGACCATCTTGAATAGCCATGCGATCGGGCACCGCCGCAGCCGTTATCTCAAACAGATCCGCTAAATGAAATTGCCGCATTACCATTATCTCCCCCGACCGCATTTAACAACATGCGTAAAATACTACCTTATATTCTACGCATTTTAAGATAAATAACAAAATAATTCACGTTATTCGACAAATTTATGTAATATTTTTGCGGAAACCTCTGGAAATACCCACTCATTATCTCATATACTATTGGAAATTAGGGAGAGACTTGTGATGAAGAAGATAGCTTCGCCATTCGAGCCATGGAAACTTGATAAACTCAAGATCAAAAATCGCATTATTAAAACCGCTACATTCGAGGGGCTTACGCCGGGCGGGATGCCAGGAGAAAAACTTGGCGACTTCCATGAGCGTTATGCAGAGGGCGGAAGCGGTATCGTCACGGTTGCCTATGGTGCTGTAAATGAAGACGCCCGCACTTTCGATGATCAGATGTGCATGAAAGATGATGCGGTTATCGAGAGCCTTAAAAATACTACAGCGCGAATTCATAAGCACGGTGCGTCCGCATCTATTCAGCTCGCCCATTGTGGTATGCAAACAAAATATAGCGGCTGCTCAAGTAAACCATTTTCCAAAGGGGCGTCTTACGGAATAAACCCTTATGGTATTTTCTCAGGCATCCCTTTTATACGCCCGATGTCGGATCGCGATATTTTGCAGATAATTGATGATTACGGTCATGCCGCGGCGCGAGCAGTTGAAGCGGGATTTGATATTATCGAGTTACACATGGGGCATGGCTATCTGTTTAGTCAGTTCCTCTGCCCTGCTGTCAATAAGCGTAAGGATAGATGGGGTGGAAGCGTTGAGAACCGAGCCCGCTTCGGCCGGATGGCCATCCAAAAAGTTCGCGAATGCGTTGGTCCCTCCGTACCTATATCCGTGAAAATGAATGTTAAGGATGGTTTTGATGGTGGCTTGACCAACGAGGACGCAATCGAAATTGCGAAACTTATTGATCAAGATGGTGCCGCAAGCATGTTGGTTTTAACGGGCGGGTTTAGCTCCAAAAACCCAATGTATTTTTTCCGTGGCCAGTCGCCAATCAAGCCGATGATTAAAATACAAAAGACGTTTATAAACCGAATGGTTTATACGCTTGCCGCACGAAACTTTCCGGATATGCCATTCAAGGAAATGTATTTCCTCGATAATGCACGCAAGATTAAAGATGCAGTAAAAATGCCTGTTGCTCTGGTCGGCGGAATTAAATCCCTGGAGAGCTTTCGCAAGACTTTAGACGAAGGCTTTGCGGCAATCGCTCTCGGCCGCGCGTTAATTCATGAACCAAATTTACCTGATATTTATGCGCGTGGGGAAAAAGAAGTATCGGGCTGTATCTCGTGCAATCGTTGTGTCGCGCATATCGATGCCGATGACGGTGTCGTGTGTCCCGTCACATTAGACAAGCTTAATAATATTGCAGCTTAAGGCTGAACACAGTTAATTTAGGAGACTATAATGGCAACCACAGCAGAATATAAACTTGGAGAGTTCACCTTCCCACGTGGCTGGTTCATGGTCGCGGAATCGACTGAGGCAACTCAGAAGCCGTTGGCCATTCGTTTCTTCGGGCAGGACATGGTTTTATACCGCGGTGAAAGCGGACGCGCAGTTGTTCTGGATGCCTACTGCCCGCATATGGGCACGCACTTCGCCAATAACGAAACTTCTTACATTGTGTTAGACGGCAAACAAATCGATGGTGATGGCATTCGCTGTCCGTATCATGGCTGGCGTTTTAATGCCGATGGTAAGTGCGATGAAATTCCCTATTCGCCTGCACCTATTCCAGAAAAAGCCTGCGTTAAAGCGTGGCCAATTCAAGAATGGGGTGGATGTATTTTCTTGTGGAACGACCCTGAAAATGGCCAGCCAGACTATGACTTGCCTGAACTTGTAGAGTGGGAAGACGAAGCTTGGGTGAATTGGCGCATCGACCATCTTGGAATGCTCGACAGCCACCCTCAAGAAATTATTGACAACATAACCGATAAGGCCCATCTCGGCCCCATCCATGGTTCTATGAACATGGAATATTTTGAGACAGAATTTAACGGTCACGAAGTGCGCCAACGCTTAGCGGCCGGCCACAGAACCCTTGCCGAAGAAACACTATATAATGACACTTGGTATACAGGGCCCGGCATTCTCATGTCGCGAATGGCCGGTGACTACCCGTCCCTCATGTTGATCACGCATACGCCCGTAGAAGACGGATCCGTAAAAGTTTGGCACGGCCTTATGGTGAAGGCACCAAATTCGCCGCCAGCCGCCGCTGACATCGAAGCCGTCCACGCCTATCAGGAAGGTAGCCGGTTGGCATTCATGCAAGACTTTGACGTTTGGGCTAACAAACGCCCCTGCTTCCAAATCCTTCAGGTCGTCGGCGACGGCCCTTTTGGTAAGGCACGAATTTGGTATGAGCAATTTTACAACCCGCGTGACAAAGCTAAATCCTTCCAAGAACGTGTCGATGGCAAAATTATAACCAAAGGCACGCAACGTGATCCATGGAACAAGGAAGTCGCCGAGTAAATGTCACGCAAGGTAGCCGTCATAACAGGAGCTGCAACGGGCATTGGCCGCGCTATTGCCAATAAATATGCCGAAGCAGGTTATGACTTAGCCCTTCTTGATCTGAATGCGGGTCCGCTAGAGCAAACTTGTAATGAACTAGAAAAACACGGCGTTAACATCCAAACGCATTGCGTTGACGTATCCGATGAAGAAGCCATGTTGCGGGTTGCCGATTTAGTATTCGCTAAGTTTGGTCAGGTCGATTTGCTTTTCAACAATGCCGGGCTCATGGCTCCGGGGCGAATTTTAGACCAAGCCGCCGGCTCTTTCCGAAAGCTTATGGATATAAATTTTTTTGGTGTTCTCAACGGCATTCAAGCCTTTACGCCGAGGATGTTGAAGCAAAATAACCCAAGCCGTATTGTCAACACAGCTTCAATTGCCGGCTTAGTAGCAACGCCAATATTTGCCGCCTATAATGCATCCAAGCATGCGGTTATCGCGCTTAGCGAAACATTGGCTTATGAGCTGGACGGCACAAATGTCTCCGTATCCGTTTTAGCTCCCGGAGCGGTCGCAACTGATATTATGAAGCCGTCAGAAAGCTTGGAAATCAACGACGAGATTTTAGCTCTAATGGCAAAAATGGATAGCCGAACACAAGAAAAAGGCATGCCTACTGATGCCCTCGCTGATTTTATTTTCTCTCAAATTGCAGCCGACCAATATTGGATCCTACCGCACCGCGATCAACTTCACCGCGTCACATCCCGCGCTGAAGATATACTTAGCAATACGAACCCAAGGTTTAAGCCCTGGTAGTACTGCGTAAATAACTGTGCCAACCTGCCTAATTCTGGCCAGTAATCGCGCGACCCGCAACATAGCCGAATGTCATGGCTGGACCGATAGTAGCTCCGGCGCCAGGGTATTTATCCCCCATCACCGAGCTAGATGAATTGCCGATCGCATATAGCCCAGAAATAACGTCTCCGTCGTCATTAACAACCTGAGCATGAGCGTTGGTATGCAAACCACCCTTGGTGCCAATATCACCAGGGTAAACAGGTATCGCATAGTAAGGTGCTTTATCAATCGCGGCGATACACGGATTAGGCTTAGTGCGGCTATCGCCATAAAACTTATCGTAATAACTGTCGCCACGACCATATTCGAGATCTTTACCCGTAATCGCATACTCGTTATTTTTACGAACTGTCTCTTTGAGGTTGTCAGCATCCACACCGATTTTCTCAGCCAATTCCTCTAGGGTGTCTGTCTTCACGAGTATTTTCTTTACAGCCCCCGGTAACATCGTGTCTGGGAAAGCATATCCCGGCCCCAATGGACCTAGTGGAAACTTGTGACGGAATGTTGCGTCGAAAACAATATAAGACGGGACACTGACTATATTTTGATCGTTCTCATACATCGACAAACCCGATTCTAGATACGGTGCTGCCTCATTTGAGAAACGATTCCCCTGCTTATTGACGATCACCAAACCCGGTAACGAGCGCTCCGCAAATAGAATAAACGGTTGTGGCCAATTTGGAATTTTGATCGATGGCGCCCACCAAGCGTGCTTCATCAAGGATGTCTTCGCACCAATATCTTGACCTGCACGAATAGCATCGCCTGTATTATTTTTCTGCGAGCCTGACCATTCTCCGCTACTCGGCTGAGGCAAATAAGCCTCTCTCATTTCTTGGTTATGTTCAAAGCCACCTGCGCCAAGGACAACCGCTTTTTTCACTTGAATGGTTTTTTCTTCTCCATCAAATTCATAAACAGCGCCTGTAATTTTCCCATCTTCATTAATCAAGCGCTTCAGCCCCGCATTCAGATAGAGTGGGATTTTGCGCTCGCGGATAGACCATAACAACCGACCAACCAGCGCATTGCCCAATGTCAAACGCCGATCGCGTTTGCCCTTCAGGCGAGACGGAATATCCAAGTAATAACGGGCCATCATTTTAAACATGGTGAATTTCCAACCCGGTGCCTGAGTTAGAAAACTACGCCCTTCGCTAAATGTAATCGAAACTCCATTGACGCTCGACTGGGGTGGCGTCGCTCGCATTTTATGAAACCAATCGCCCAAATGTTTGGCGTTCATTGGCATTGGAGAATGTGTGCGGTATCCGGTCTTACCACCTGCTTTTTCGGGATAGTAATCCGGGTATGGATAAGGCTCATACTTCAGCCTTGTGTTGTTATGCAAAAACTCCAACATCCGTGGCGCTTCATCGACAAAAGCATGTAAGCGGTCATCTTCCACTTGGTCGCCAATAACTGCTTTCATATAAGCAAAGGCTTCTTCGGGGCTATCGTCTACGCCTTGTTCGCGGGCGTAATGAGAATTGGGTATCCATATGCCGCCGCCTGACATGGCCGAGGTTCCACCGATCTGCTCGCTTTTCTCGATTATTGCTACACTGGCACCACCAAGGCTAGCCGTAAGGGCTGACGTTAAAGCCCCTGCTCCCGAACCGACCACTAAAACATCAATCTCGTCCATATCCCCATCCCGCTCTAAAGTATCAATTTTTATCTTCATTTTCTATGTATTAGAAGATATCTGAATAATATTTAGCATATTTGCGTATAAAGAGGTCAATATTTTTACGCATCGAAGTGTTTATTCGACTTGCCAAAACTGTGTAAAAGTTTCAAATAAAGCTTAAAGTTACTACGGCTTGTCAGTTTCGAGGGTAAAAAGTTTCGTATCTTATTTTCGCGTAAAATAATAAAGCCAGCTAGAGAGTCACCATGAACAGCAAGAAACCAAAATCTGAGAAACCAAACTTTGAAAACTACGAGTATCTCGATAGTTTCGAGGGTCTAGCCCAACCAGACCAAAAGCCGATCAACAGGTTCTCCAAACTCTATGCCAAGGCAATCTTTCCTGGTCTAATATGCTCACTGATGATTGCCTTATCGGCGATGTTTCTGTCCAGACATTATGCTGCACCTGCCGTGTTTTTTGCGCTGCTACTTGGCTTAGCAGTTAACTTCTTAGCTACTTTAGAGACCACGAAGCTTGGATTTCAGTTTGCCGCAAAAGATCTTTTGCGTATCGGCATCGCTATTTCTGGAGCCCAAATAACCTTTCAGGAAGTATCCGAACTCGGCTTAAGCATTGTCGCCGCCGTCATGGCTATTGTCGCGCTGACTTTCTTTTCCGGTATTATATTCGCTCGCTTGCTTAAGCTACCGAAAGAGATTGGTATCTTGGCAGGTGGCGCAGTCGCAATATGCGGCGCATCTGCAGCTCTCGCCGTTTCGTCGGTTCTCCCCAATTCAAAGAACCTTGAGCGCAACACCATTTTCATAATCGTTTGTGTCGCAACATTCTCAACTATTGCGATGATCACCTACCCAATAATCAGCAACATGTTGGGGCATACGCATACACAAGCAGGATTGTTTTTTGGTGCGACTATTCACGATGTCGCACAAGTACTCGGCGCCGGATATGCAGTTAGCGAAACGTCTGGAGAGGTAGCAACAGTGACCAAATTATTGCGAGTCGCTTTATTGTTTCCGATTGTTTCAATGATTGCAATTTTTGTTGGCTCAGGGATCAAAAGCGGCAATAGATCCGTCCCAACGATCCCGGGTTTTTTGGTCGTTTTCATAATCATTGTAGCGCTAAACTCATTTGGAATTATACCACCGGTCGTCGCTGATACATTATCGCAGGCGGCGCGAATATGCCTTGTTCTCGCAGTCGGCGCGTTAGGTGTTCAAACGAGCTTCGCGAGCTTACAGTCTGTCGGCTGGCGTCCGATATTAATGGTCTTCATGCAGACCGTTTTAATGGCGTGTCTGATGATCGGGTTTCTTCACTTTAGTTAAACCCTAGAAGAAATATACCCCAATCAACCAACCGATTATTATTCCCTTAACCCATGCCAACCACATCAAAGCATAGTCGGATATTCCAAAGGCGGCTTGAAATTTTGCGATCAGCCGTTTATGAGATTCCACGAAAGCACACATATCATTACCCCACTTGTTGTTATTTTTATAGCGCGCAACCTTTAGAGCTTCCTATCACGTTATCACATTTCTGAAATTTTTCAACGGTGCAGGTTGACACCTTACGGCATCTAGAGCTTTTATTAGTATAATAAAAAAATTAGATTATAAGTTTTGCTCGAATTTAATCGTAGATCCGTACACATCAAAGACCACAAAAAACACCTGTAACATTTTTTATGTTCATCTTTTATGTTCATCTTTTATGTTCATCTTTTATGTTCATCTTTTATGTTCATCTTTTATGTTCATCTTTTATGTTCATCTTTTATGTTCAACCATGCAAAAGCAAAAATACAAATTAACGAGGTTTTAAGATGCCCGAATGCCATCAGACAGATTCAACACCCCCACAACACGCGGGCCCAGCTGACGATGGCAAGGTAACCGATTTAGTTTGTGGGATGAAGGTTAACCCTTCCACCACAAAACATAAAACTAATTATAACCAGACTGATTTCAGTTTTTGCAGTGCGGGTTGCTTGAAAAAGTTTTCGGCTGATCCGGATACTTATATTAACACCGCGCCGGAAGATCGCGTGGCGGCGCCAATGCCAGAGGGCACGATATATACCTGTCCCATGCACTTGGAGATACAGCAAATAGGCCCGGGAAGCTGTCCCATATGTGGCATGGGCCTCGAACCACAGACCATTACGGCAGATCAAGAGGAAAACCCTGAGCTGACTGACTTTCGGCGCCGACTTTGGATTGCAGGTCTATTAACGGCACCATTACTTTCGATTGAAATGCTGAACCATTTATTTGGTATCACGTTCATGGATGCTAGAACATCTAGCTGGTTGCAAATGATATTGGCTACGCTGGTTGTCGGCTGGGCTGGGTTTCCCTTCTTCGAACGCGGATGGCAATCAATTCAAACGCGCGCACTGAACATGTTCACTCTCGTCGCTATGGGTACTGGTGTGGCTTGGTTATACAGTGTCATTGCTACCGTTATGCCAGGAATATTTCCGGCAGCCTTTCGCCACAATGTTAGCATTCCAATATACTTTGAATCTGCAGCCGTCATCATCGTGCTTGTATTGCTTGGTCAGGTACTTGAATTACGTGCCCGCGAAAAAACCGGTGGTGCTATTCGTGCGCTACTTGGTTTGGCTCCCAAAACCGCGCGCCGCGTGAATAGTGACGGCGTTGAGGTTGAAATAGAAATTGAGGAAATCGTCATTGGGGATCTGTTACGGATCCGTCCGGGCGAGAAAATTCCTGTTGATGGTATTGTCACGCAGGGGCAAAGCCATGTCGATGAGTCTATGGTCACTGGAGAGCCGATGCCCGTTGAAAAAACTACCGGTGCAAAATTAATCGGCTCAACCGTCAATGGAAATGGCTCCATCGTGATGCGGGCCGAACGCATTGGCACGGAAACAATGCTCGCGCAGATTGTGCAAATGGTTGCCAACGCACAGCGCAGCCGGGCGCCCATTCAAAGCCTTGTTGACCGCGTCTCAGGTTGGTTTGTTCCGATTACTATTTGTGTCGCTATATTTGCGTTTATAGCGTGGTCGGTTTTCGCCGTATCAAATGGGCTTAGCTTGGGCCTTATTGCCGCTGTATCCGTATTGATCATTGCTTGTCCCTGCGCGCTCGGCTTAGCGACCCCTATGTCAATTATGGTTGGCATTGGCCGCGGCGCGAAGCATGGCATTTTAATAAAAAATGCCGCCGCCTTGGAGACCATGAAAAAAATAGACACGCTTGTAGTCGACAAGACAGGTACGCTGACAATGGGCCACCCTGCGCTCACGCATGTCGTCGCATTTGCGGGGCCTGACAAAACCCTCTCCGATAACGACATATTGCGTTACGCAGCGTCCCTCGAGCACGGCAGCGAACACCCTCTAGCCGAAGCCATAATTCGCGGAGCATTGGATAAAAAGCTCGACCTTATGGAAGCCGAGAATTTTGAAGCCGTTACAGGCAAAGGTGTAATCGGCACGCTAAATGGGGTATCCGTTGCCCTTGGAAACCAACGCTTGATGAAAGATGTCGGCGCCGATACCGGCCTCGCTGAAGCGCAAACCGATGCGTTCCGCAATGAGGGCTCAACGGTAATGTTTATTGCCGTCGAAGGTGGGCTCGCTGGTATTGTTGCCGTCTCCGATCCGATTAAAGCCAGCACACCGCAAGCGGTTCGAGAGTTACAACAAGCTGGCTTGAAAATAATCATGCTAACGGGTGATAACGAAACGACAGCAAGAGCTGTCGCAAATAAGTTAGCCATTGATGATTTAAGGGCCGATGTATTGCCGCAAGATAAAAGCCAGATCATCCAAGAGCTCCGAGATGCCGGCGCCATTGTCGCCATGGTGGGCGACGGCGTGAATGACGCCCCTGCCCTTGCGACCGCCCATGTCGGCATTGCTATGGGAACTGGAACCGATGTCGCCATGGAAAGTGCTGGTATCACATTGTTACAAGGCGACTTGACCAGTCTTACGAAGGCAATCGAATTATCGCGGGCGACGATGCAGAATATTCGTCAGAACCTATTTTTTGCATTCATATACAACGCCGTCGGCGTGCCCGTAGCCGCGGGTATTTTATATCCTGTGTTTGGGATTTTATTGTCACCCATAATTGCTGCGGCGGCCATGTCACTCAGCTCTGTAAGCGTAATCAGTAATGCGTTACGCCTAAATATCAAAAAGCTTTAACTTTGATCGCGTCAAAAAAATAATAAAAAGAGAGATTTAAAATGACAATGTTTTTTGCGGAATTCGTCTTTAGCTTCGAGCTAATCGTTATAGCTCTGGGTCTAATCGTATATTATAAAGCCGGCGAAAAGAACGCACCTCCACTTAAGTTAGCCGCCTATGTGCTAATTATTGGCGGGGTCTTAGCCATTTCTTGCACATCATATTTTAGCTTCAAATATTTCAACCAAGGTGAATTCGAATCCTCAATTGCGAGGCTTTTAATGAATGGTTCAATCCACTAGATATTTAATACGGTCGTGCGCTTTACTCAATAAAATCAGATGAATAAGCTTTGCTGAGTAAAGCGTAAGACCATTATACCTCACAATAGTGCCCTTAAGCATTCGTCAAAGCAGCAATCCAGTTCTGAGCCAACTGGTCACCAGAGACAAATCCATTCTCAACCTTTGAGCCTAACTGCCAGTCACCGATTGCAGCCAGCTTTAGGCTCATATCCCACGAGAACCCCGTGTCTAATTCGGTCGACACAGTTTCACCCGTCATTAGATCGCTCGTGTCCTTAGAGGCTGCATAGCGCCACGAATGTAGGGATCGATGCGAAGCCATCTCACAAAGTTTCGGGAAAATAGTATCTAGCTCACCAACAATAGAGGCAACTATATCGTCCTTACTCCAGTCCAACCTCGGCTCACTCCAATCATACTTGGTCTGAACAAGCAAAGCCTTCGCTTTAGGACGCGCCGGCTTTCGATGGTTCCAAACTGCTTTATGTAAAACCTTACTATCAAACTTAGCGACATCCCATGCCATGTCGCCCGCAACATTATCATCCTCGAAACCAAGCATCAGACTGTGGCACCCGATCATTTCTCGGCGCCCCAAATGAGCATGAAAACTAGCCTGCTCGGGAATTAAGCTCTTAGCCTGAGCACTTGGTATGGCCGAGATAACCCAGTCAAAAGGACCAAAACATTGAGTTTCACTATGCAATAAATGTTTGCCATCGGCCCGCACTTCAATCCGTTCAATCTGCGTCCCAAGGTGGAGGTTATTCGGCCCTAAGTCTAAGTTCGTTTCTAACTGCTTGATAACGGCTTTACCGAGAGCATTCATACTCGGCGCGGCGACCCAAACATTATCGATGCTCTGGCTTGCACCCCCACGCACATCCAGCTCGGCTCGCCGAATAGGCCAAGGCATAACAACACCCGCTTCAACAAACGGCTCAAGCCATGTACTAAACAGATCGCTAGACGACCTAAAATAAATGGTGCCATGGTCAAAAGAATATGGATCAGAACGACGCGTCGACATACGGCCAGAAACACCGCGAGATTTATCAAATAAGGTTAGGTCGGTTTGCCCGGCAAGCCGCGAGGCGCATGCCAACCCGGATATTCCAAGGCCAATAATTGCTACATGATTACGCATTTAGAATTATCCAACTTCATACTTAATTTAATATTCGGCACTATAGACGAAGCACTTTTCCGTTAACGCTGCCAGCGTTTATACACTCGGCTTTCGTTTACGTAATTTGAAGGTGGCTGACGCCGTGGCAATTTTCTCGCCGTCTGCATTGTACAAATCAGACTCAGCAAAAGCGACAGATTTACCAAGCCGCAAAACGCGTCCTGTTCCAGTAAACCGCCCCGGGTAAGCGGCAGCAAGAAAACTCGTTTTAAGCTCAAGTGTGACATGCCCAGCATAGTCCTCAGGATTATAAGACATCCGTATGGAAACACCGCATAGCGTATCCAACAAGGTCGCGACAATGCCGCCATGAATGACCCGTTGAAAGTTCATGAATACTTCACCAAGCTCAAACGCCATCTCTACCGTTCGCTGATCCCTATCCACACTTAACAACTCGCGGCCCAGCATCTCGCCAATACCGCCATCCTTCAGTCCCTTAAACTCTACTGGTAAATCCAACACTGCGTTATACCTGCCTTATTTCACGGATGTAATAAACGGATGCTCGGACATGCGCTGCATATAGGCCGAGAGGTTTACAAGCTCTGGATCTACAGGCTGGCTAACTTTGGCGAAGAACGATGCGAAGCCATAAAATACAATATCGACAAAGCGGGGATCATTACCGCAGATGAACGCATTGCCCGCAAGTTGCGTGTCGAGCCATTGCATGCCTTCGGACGCAATTGCCTGCGCCGGCGCCGAAATATCTTCGTGGATAGGAATACGTCCGGCAAAGAAACCCGCCCCATTACCGTGTTGAAAGCCCATTCCCATTGGCCAGATCACCGCTATATCAACCCGCCGCATCCACATCCGTGTATTGGCGCGCTCTGCCGCTGTTGCGCCGACCAGAACAGGATCCGGTTTTAATTCTTCCAAATATTCAGCTATCGCCGTCACTTCCGCGATAATTTGGCCGTCATCGAGTTGCAGAAAAGGGATTTGCCCAGTTGGGTTCAGTTTTAGAAATTCTGGACTGCGGTTTTCCTTGTTATTCATATCGACAACATGAAAATCGACATCAATATTCTTGGCCGCAAAAAGACGTTTTGCCACGAGAGGCCCAGGTGCGCGATCGGCAACATATAATTTCATAGTTTAACTCCCTAATTTGTGAGGCATAGTGCGAGTTTCATACCCTAGGATCAAGTTAGAAACTCAGGTTTTCCCAAAAAAAGTATATTAAACCGCGATTTTAATGGCCGCCCCTTTAAAATCAAAATCATATCTCCAACATTCAAGGATTATAGGCTATAGTAGAGCCTATATAACTGTGACGACAGATAATAAAAGCGGAAGTAGATGAAATGATCGAACAAAAAGCTAAATTCAGAATTGGCGATGTCGTAAAGCACCGGATTTTTCCATTTCGGGGCGTGATCTTTGACGCTGATCCACATTTTAATAATTCCGAAGAATGGTGGCTATCTATACCAGTCGAGGTACGGCCGAAAAAAGATCAGCCTTATTATCATCTATATGCTGAGAACGATGAGAGCACATACATTGCTTATGTCTCAGAGCAAAATCTTTTGCCCGATTTAAGTGAAGAACCGATCAGTCACCCAGACGTCAAAAAAGTCTTTGGAGAGTTTGACGGGGCTAGATATGCAACACGCATTGAAAGAGCCCATTGAGCTACTCTATCCAATTAAGATAAGACGATAAGGCAAGGCTCTAACGAAAATGATTTTACAGCCCATTCAAAAATTTCTATCTCGGATTATTATCCGTTACATAGAAAAGCCTGTACTCAATTACAGGCCAAACCAGTTTATTCCCCTATCCGAGCTGGAAGACTGCCTGCAACCAGGTGATATTCTTCTCGTAGAAGGCAACCAAAGAATATCTACAGCAATCAAATATCTGACGCAGTCGACATGGTCCCATGCCGCGCTCTATGTTGGCAAAGAGCCAAAGTTAAAAGATAAATATGGCCATACTGCAACCCTCATCGAGGCCGATGTTAAAGATGGATCCATTGCCGTTTCACTGACCAAATATCTTGGTTTCAACACCCGAATATGTCGCCCGCAATTGATTACCGACGAAGACCGTGACGCAGTAATCGAATTTATGATCGCGTCGATCGGCATGAAATATGACATTAAAAATGTAATTGATCTGGCCCGCTATCTACTCCCCCAGCCGCCCGTTCCAACAAGCTGTCGGCGTCGCTTAATTTCACTTGGCAGCGGCGAACCGACGGAAGCTATTTGCTCGACACTAATCGCACGCGCGTTTCAGCATGTCCGCTACCCAATTTTACCGGACATCACACGTGAGAACCAAAAAGAGATCATGAGTATCCGTCATCACTCTCTCTATACCCCGCGTGACTTCGATGTCTCGCCATATTTTGGCATCATCAAACCGACCATTCTTAAAAACCCAGACTACAAAAAGTTTAACTGGCGAGACCGAAATAGTAATCCTGAACAAGGCTGATAACATGCGTAACGATCACCGTCCTTTATGGATAAGGCGGATACAAGAAGGCATCGAGAGCTGGTATGCTAGGCACTTTATATACCCACAATTTGATAGCGTCGGCGACGCCGTTGAGATCAACGCCCCATGGCGATTAGAGGTCTATGGCGAAAATATTTCCTTAGGCCATAACGCCCATATCCAAACCAGCAATACGGTCATGACCCGCTTATGCACTTGGCCCAATGCCGAGGGAAAATTCGGAACGCTATCTATCGGCGATCATGTATTACTTACGCCCGGGCTGCATATTGTATGCTCTGATAGAGTTGAGATCGGCGACAACGTCATGCTAGCTAGTCATGTTTACATCAGCGATTCTGATTGGCATGACATTTATGACCGCACCGCTGCCCCAGGTGCTCATGCGCCGGTTACTTTGAAAAACAATGTTTGGATTGGAATCGGCAGCAAAGTCCTGAAGGGTGTGACAATCGGTGAAAATACAATTATTGGCGCCGGCTCCGTCGTCACCAAGTCGATCGGCCCCAATGTTATAGCGGCTGGTAATCCTGCCAAAGTCATCGGCAAGCTCGACCGCAAAAGGGCTATGGTCAAGCGTGAGGCGATGTTTGCACCTGAAAAGAACTATCAAGGCGCAATAGCCTATTTGAAAATGCTTAAGAATGGCCCCAATAAAACACTAAACTGGCTGCAAAGTTACTTCTTCCCTAATCGCACACATTAGTAAAAATCGATTATAAATTAGCTCAAACCCGTCTACCATGCTCCAATATAAATTCGACTACGGCCCATCAATGACTAACGAGGACACGGCACTTTATGCGAAACTTCGCTCAGAAACTTCTTGGTTGTCAGCTCACAACCCAGCACATGCTAAAGGCCATTTGCGTCGTCGTGCTCTCAAACTTGGCGGCAGTAAACGTGCAAGCTGCAGACCACGCGATCTCGATGATTGGCGATCTTCAGCATCCGCCCAATTTTGAGAAATATAGCTATACCGAGAACCGTGTTCAACGCGATGGTGAGCTTACGGAAGCGAAGGTCGGTAGTTTCGATAATATTAACCCGTTCACCATACGTGGTGCCGTCGCTCATAATATTCGGGAGAATATTTTTGAGAGCTTAATGAGCCGCAATATGAATGCCCCCTTCTCGCTCTATGGGCTTTTGGCGGAGAAATTAAGCGTCAATTCTGAGCGCAGTCGAATTAGTTTTAGGCTCAATGAACAAGCAAAGTTTTCTGACGGCAAAGCCGTTCGTGTCGAAGATGTAATCTACTCATGGAAAGTCCTGGGCGAGCAAGGCAGGCCGAACCACCGCTATTATTATCAGCAAGTTTTAAGCGCAGAAAAAACAGGGCCGCGCGATATTACCTTCACGTTCAAGGGCCCACCTTTTGATAGAGAGCTGCCTTTGATTATTGGGTTAATGCCCATTCTGCCCGAGCATATTTATAAGGACCGTGATCTTCAAGAGAGCTCCTTCGATACACCTATAGGTTCAGGCCCTTACCAAATTGCGTCGGTTACACCTGGCCGACAAGTCATTTTTGAACGCAACCCAGATTATTGGGGCAAGGACTTAAATGTTAATCGCGGCCGGTATAATTTTATGACGATCACGCATGATTATTATCGCGATGAAACAAGTGCCTTTGAAGCTTTTAAAACGGGTGCTGTGGACATCTGGTTTGAAACGGACCCCTTACGCTGGAAAACAGGTTTTGAATTTCCAGCCGCGCGGGATGGCCGCGTTATTGTCGAAGAGCTTGAGACAGGAACACCGTCTGGCTTGCAGGCTTTTGTTTTGAATTCACGGCGTCCTCATTTTGCTGATGCAGACTTTCGGCAAGCGCTCGATTATTTATTCGACTTCGAGTGGGCCAACAAAACCCTCTATGCTGGCGGCTATGAGCGCACCGTAAGTTATTTCGGCAACACGGCACTTAGTGCCCATAATGTTGCTGCGAACGCTCGCGAGATGAAGCTAGTTAAAAAAACCGGGTTGCCGGATGAAGCACTTAATGCGGGCTACCAACCGCCGACCAGTGACGGCTCTGGTCGCGACCGAAATTCAAAAAGAGCTGCACTTAAGCTAATAAAAAAAGCTGGGTATAGTTTGGATAAGAATGTTCTCGTCGATAATAAAGGCGTACCTATAAAAATGGAAATCCTTGTTCAGCGTAAAGACCATGAGCGCCTGGCTTTGGCCTATAAGAGAATGTTGGGGCAGCTCGGGATTGAGGTTAATATTCGCCTCGTCGATGCCAGCCAATATCAACGCCGACTGCAGAACTTCGACTTTGACATAATTATTTACGATTATTATGCCTCCCTATCACCCGGCAATGAGCAAGCTTACTACTGGTCGAGTAGCTCAGCCGATACGTTGGGCAGCAGAAATTATGCTGGCGTCAAAGAGCGCGCCATTGATGATGCCATAGAGGCTTTAACTCAAGCAAAAACAGTGGATGACTATCAAGCAGCCGCAAGAGCGATCGACCGCGTCTTGTTAGGCAAACACTATATGATCCCGCTATTTCACCGCCCACGCCAATGGGTGGCGCGGTGGTCGACGATCGAACGGCCGATAAAGACACCAATATACGGTGCCCAGATCGATAGCTGGTGGCAATCTCTACTTAACTAGCCAACTGAATTAGGCAACTGAATTAGATAGCGTCAGCGTTTTTCAGCGCTGCTATCTCATCCTCTGAAAAGCCCCAATCTGCGAGTGCGGTATCATTATGCTCTCCCAACTCAGGCGGACGCCCTTGAATTTCGCTCGGCGTGCCCATAAAGCGTGGCGCCACGTTTGGCTGCGTTATACCATATGCCTCAACAATAGTTTGCCGAGCGACATTATGCGGGTGGCTAGCCGCCTCTTCCATATTCAAAACGGGCGCATAGCAAACATCCGTCGCCCCCATAATGCCATCCCATTCTTCACGGGTTTTCGTAGCAATCGCGGCGCCAAGTTTTTCTTTGAGCGCAGGCCAATTTTTACGGTCATGTTGCTTGGCTAAATCGGGATCTTCCGTCAAACCTGTTTTTTCTAATAATAGCGCATAAAACTGCGGCTCTATCGATCCAATAGACACAAATTTTTTATCTTTGGTTTCAAAAACATCATAAAAATGCGCGCCGCCATCTAGCATATTATCTTCGCGCTCCAAGTTCCAAACACCCGCTGAGCGCATGCCAAAAAACATAGACATAAGCGACGTCGCTCCATCGGTCATCGCACAGTCAATAACCTGCCCCTTACCGCTACGCTGGGCCTCAAATAAAGCCGCACAAATACCCATGGCTAAATAAAGCGCTCCGCCACCAAAATCACCAACCAAGTTCAAAGGCGGCACAGGCGCTTCCTTGCGGCCAATTGCCGATAGAGCTCCCGTCAGCGCGATATAGTTAATATCATGACCCGCCGCACTCGCATAAGTTCCAGTTTGCCCCCAACCCGTCATGCGTCCATAGACTAGTTTTGGGTTTCGCTTCAAGCAAACATCCGGCCCTAATCCAAGGCGCTCCATAACACCTGGACGAAAGCCCTCTTGCACAATATCTGCACCTTCGATCAGCTTTAAAACTGCCTCAACCGATTCTGGCTTTTTCAAATCCAATGCCACCGAGCGACGACCACGATTGAGAATATCGTGAATACCGAAACCAGCTGAGCCACCCTTGCGATCGATACGGACAATATCGGCTCCCATATCGGACAACAGCATCCCGCAAAATGGGCCAGGGCCAATTCCAGCAAATTCGATTACTTTAACGCCACTTAATGGACCTTTAGACATAAATAAACCCTCCCTGATTTCAATCTACTCTATCGTTAACTTAATAAAATTTTACGTTGATACAAGCCTAACTATCGCGACCTATTCCCCGCGACACATTTAGCTCATGCTCACGTATTTTCTTTCTTAATGTATTCCGGTTCAGACCCAATACTTCTGCGGCACGAATTTGATTGCCCCGTGTAGCCTCTAGCGTCAGTTCAATCAGAGGCACTTCAAGCTCCCTTAAAACACGGTCATATAAACCGGCTGGGGGTAGCTCGCCTTCATGATTGGCAAAATACTCAGCCAAATAATAACGGATACTGCTGGTTAGATTATCGCCTGCGCCACCTGTTTTCGGTATCTGAAGATCGAGCTCAGACAGTTCATACTTAACAACCCCATCACCAATCATCTCATCCGTATAAAGAGCGGAAATACGTTGCACTAGATTTTCAAGTTCACGGATATTGCCGGGCCAACTATGCGACCGCAAAACATCAAGCGCACTATTATCAAAAAACTTCTCAGATAGTCCATGCTTACTCCCCTGAGACACAAAGTGCCGAACAAGGTCTGGAATATCTTCGCGGCGCTCGCGCAATGGTGGCAAGCGAAGCGGAACAACGTTTAAGCGAAAGAATAAGTCCTCACGAAATAGCCCCTCACCAATAAGACGACGAAGGTCCTGATGCGACGCGGCAATGATGCGAACATTTGTTTGAACAGAAACACGACTTCCGACAGGCGTAAACTCTCCCTCCTGCAGTACACGCAGCAAACGCGTCTGTGTCTCCATCGGCATATCACCAATTTCATCAAGAAAAAGAGTTCCGCCTTCGGCTTGCGCAAAGCGTCCACTTTGCCGCGAAATGGCACCTGTGAAAGCGCCTCTTTCATGACCGAATAATTCACTTTCAATAAGCTCACGCGGAATAGCCGCCATATTAATTGCAACAAACTGACCATTCTTTCGGGTACCATAGTCATGCAGCGCCCGCGCGACGAGCTCTTTGCCCGTTCCGCTTTCACCAGATATCAAAACACTTAGATCATTTTGAGTGAGCCGCGCGACCGCTCGATAAATTTCCTGCATCGCCGGTGAGCGACCAATTAGCGGCAAGTTATCTTGGGCTTGTGTATCTTCGGCCGCATTACCTTTGCCTTTTGGCGCCGCCATAGCGCGCTTCACCACGGACACTAATTCACTGAGGTCAAATGGCTTAGGCAAATACTCATAAGCACCAAGTTCAGCTGCCTTAATCGCTGTCGTAATTGTGTTCTGAGCACTAATCACAATAATCGGTAGGTCAGGTCGCAAACGCTTAATCCGAGGAATTAAATCAAAAGCGTTTTGATCCGGCATCATCACATCCGTGATAACAACATCGCCGTCTCCGCCACTAACCCATTCCCAAAGTGTTCCGGCCGTTCCGGTGCTACGAACATCATAGTCTGCACGACTTAGGGCTTGTGAAACAACCGTTCGAATAGCTTGGTCATCATCCGCAATTAGAATACGTCCCTCGCTCATAGGTTTTTCCCTTCACTCTTGTTACCAGCGTCGAGATTACCTGACGCCATAGGTAAGAGAATTCTGAAACACGTATAACCAGACCGACTATCGCACTCCACAACCCCTCCATGATCTCCAATAATTTTTGCCACAAGAGCCAAGCCCAAACCTGTGCCGGAGGATTTGGTTGTCACAAATGGTTCAAATAAATGTTGCTTAAGAGTTTCCGGAACACCTGGCCCGTTATCAATCACGCAAAACTCCAGCGGCAAACTTACGCGCCGTGCCTTACCAGGTAATGACAAGCGAACGCCGGGCCTGAATGCCGATTGGATTTGTATCTCCGCGTCTTTTACACCTTCAAGCGCTTCGGATGCGTTTTTTACAAGGTTTAAAAAGACTTGGGTCAACATGTCTTTATCACCCAAAACGTCTGGCAGAGACGGATCATATTTCTCGGTGAATCGAATTTTATTGGCAAAGCCAACTTGAGATAATCGGCGAACATGATCGATAATCGAGTGCACGTTAACTGCTTGATCGAATGCCGCCGGACGGTCTGAAAACATTTCAAACTCATCTACAAGACCGGCGATACGAGCTGTTTCCGTACAAATTAATTGGGTTAATTCTGTTCCTTCGTCACCAACATCGCTCTCCAAAAGTTGTGCCGCCCCGCGGATACCAGATAGCGGATTTTTAATTTCATGCGCAAGCATTGCCGCCATTGCGCTTACAGATCTAGCCGCGCCGCGATGCGTTAGCTGGCGATCAATTTTATCAGCGATCGAACGTGGCTGGATCATCAAAATCGCCATCGGCTCAGAGACCCCGGCTGCTGGTGCGACCTGCAAATCAACAACCTGCCCGCGACCATTGCGCGGTGTGCCCAAGTCAATTGCATATTCGTTGAACCTAGCTTCACCATCGATACAACGCTCGATTAAATCGGTTAACGGGCTCGCGAACGGAATGATGTCCGATAGTCCATTGCGCTTCATCATGGTTGTGCTGGTACCGAAGAACTCTTCCGCAGCGTGATTGGCAAACCTTACGCGAAAGTTTCTAGCGACGAGCAATACAGGACTAGGTAGCGAGGCGAGGACCTGAACTAAATCATTATTATTCATGCGGCAGCTCCTAACTTATCAAGCGTAAACAGCTCTTGCATTTTTACACGCACCTGCTCCGCATCATCGAGGCGACAAATCTCAGCGCGTAATGACTTGGCTTCAGCGGCCTCACGGCTCGCACCCAATTCAGCATCAGGAGCCAAGTGACCATTTACAAATCCGGCCACATGTTTTCTCGCCATTCGCACGCCATACCCTTCATCATATAAATCGATAAGGTCTTGGTAAAGCCGGTCAAAAATAACAGCCTTTTCTTGCGTCGTCGGCGGCACCCAAGCGTTGCCTTTCAAGCCAGCATCTACTTCGGCTAAGAGCCACGGCTTGCCGACAGAGGCACGCCCAATCATCACACCATCAGCGCCCGACTGCTGCAACGCGAGACGCGCCGTTGCCTCATCAACAATGTCGCCATTTACTAAAACTGGAATATTGACGTTATCGCAAACATTGCGAACGGCTCGCCAATTTGCCGATCCCTTATAAAACTGACAACGCGTTCTGCCGTGAACTGTTATCAATTGAACCCCAAGGTCCTCAGCCATATGTGCCAATTCGGGCGCGTTTAACATATCATCGTCCCACCCCAAACGCATTTTCAACGTAACCGGTCGCGATGTAGCATTTACCGTCGCCTCAATTAGCTTACTTGCATGGTATAAGTCACGCATCAACGCCGAGCCGGATAAACCACCAGTAACCTGACGCGATGGGCACCCCATATTAATGTCTACAATGTCGGCACCAGCCTCTTCGGCCAATCGCGCACCCTCCGCCATCCAATGAACTTCGCGCCCCGCAAGTTGCAACACGAAAGGCTGCAAGCCAGCCCCCTCCGCTCGGCGTAAAACATCGGGGCGGGCTTTAACCAATTCATGGCTCGCCACCATTTCAGAAACCACCATCGACGCTCCGCATTGATCGACACAACGCCGAAACGCCAGATCCGTGACGCCAGACATAGGAGCCAAAACAACCTGCCCATTTAGAGTGATATTTCCGATTTGGATGCTCATAATTTATGCAAACCCGGCCCTTAAAATTCATTGTGATTATAATACAGTCAATTTGATGTAGCCGATTTTCGTCGCTTTTCCAACTATGCTTCGGTATGTTGACCAACATATTATGGTGTGAAGATGCAAATGGAACGTAAAACCGAGGGTCTTCCCTCAATAACAGCCCTAATTGTTGCAGCTGGGCGTGGCCAGCGCGCTGGAAAAGGCCTGCCAAAACAGTATCGGCCGCTGCCTCAGAACCCAGATCGCATGATTTTAAGCCAGACCCTAAAGGCCTTTATGGATCATGATGCAATTGATCGCGTCCTCGTAGTTATTCATCCAGATGACCTGAACCTTTATGCGGATGCCATTCGTGAGTTTTCGGAAAACGCCAAACTTATAACCGCCGTAGATGGCGGGTCGACCCGCCAAGCATCCGTTCAAAACGGCCTCGAGCACCTCAAGCAATATAACCCTAACTTGGTGTTGATCCATGACGCTGCCCGCCCCTATGTTAGCGCCGATTTGATTTCAAATTGCGTCAAGGCCATCGCCGATGATGAAACCCTAGACGGTGTAATTCCCGGCCTAGCTTCCAGTGATACGGTTAAGCGAGTGGCGGACGCAAAGATTTCAGAAACCCTATCCAGAGATACGATATACTTTGCTCAGACACCGCAGTGCTTTCATTTCGAGAAAATACGAGAAGCGCATAACAGCGCAAGTCTGCAAACGAATGAACTAACCGCCTATACAGATGATGCGTCGATTGGAGAAGCCTTCGGACTTAACATCGCGGTCATGGCTGGCGAGACACAAAACATTAAACTGACCCAAGCCGAAGATTTTCAAATGCCAGAAATGTCAGCTGCAACAGGAACACCCATAATGCGATATGAGACGCGAGTTGGCTCCGGCTTCGATGTTCATAAATTAGACGAAGTCGGATCCGCAGAATCAATTTTTCTTTGCGGTATAGAGGTCGCGCATACGCGCGCGCTGATCGGCCATTCCGACGCCGACGTAGCGCTCCACGCGCTTACCGACGCCATTCTGGGCGCCATTAGCTTCGGCGATATTGGCGAACATTTTCCGCCATCAGACGCCGCACATAAGGGGCGCGCCTCGCATGAATTTTTGAGCTTTTCCCTCGACCAGCTCACCGAAAAATCTGGTCGGTTGGTTAATGTCGATATGACAATCATTTGTGAAGCACCCAAGGTCAGCCCTCACCGCGATGCTATGCGCGAACGACTTGCTGAGATTTTGAATTTAGATGTGTCTCGCGTCAGTGTAAAAGCGACAACAACAGAAACCTTAGGGTTCACAGGGCGGCGCGAAGGCATTGCGGCACAAGCTAGCGTCAGTGTTGAGCTACCTTTTAGCTCGGTTAACTAATGCAGGAGCGCGGCAAGAGAATGCAGAAAACAATATAATGATTTCGTTTCATAAAATTCCTTCCGGGCTGTCATTTTTTTCGCCAGCCGTTTTAGTTGCAAGCTTTATGGGCTCGGGACTAATTCGCCCAGCATCTGGAACCTGGGGATCGTTAGCCAGCGTTCTCTGCGCTGCGTTAATACTGCCCTATGTGCCGCAAATTTGGTTTGTTGGCTTTGCGGCTATTGCCTATGTCATTGGCCTTTGGGCAAGCCATGTTTGGATTGCTCAAGAGATTAATCAGGAGCATGCTGACCCTCAAGCTATCGTCATCGATGAAGTCGCTGGACAATGGTTGGCCATAGCATTTGCCCCTAGTGGTTGGTTGGGGCTAGTTTTGGCTTTTGCTTTATTTAGGTTCTTCGATATTACCAAAGTCTGGCCGGCCAGCTGGGCGGACAAGAAGTTGCATGGTGCTCAGGGCGTCATGCTTGATGATATTTTTGCTGGCCTATGGGCCGTAATCTGCTTGCTTGTGATACAGTATTTTGAAATTTTATAGGAGCGTAGAATGTTTGACCCTAAACTTGTTGAGACGACAACCTCATTTCTTGAAAGTTGCGCCGAGAAACACATCCGTGTTGCAACAGCAGAATCGTGTACTGGCGGCCTCATCGCAGCTCTCTTAACGGAAATACCCGGCTCATCGCGGGTCATCGGTCGCTCATTCGTAACCTACTCCAATCGTGCCAAGCGAGAGGTGCTTAACGTACCAGCAGAGCTGTTAACGGCACATGGTGCGGTCAGTGAAGAAGTCGTCAAATCTATGGCTGAAAACTTACTGGCACAAACTACAGCCCACATCACCATCGCTGTTTCTGGAATTGCCGGGCCAGGCGGTGGCAGCGCCGACAAACCTGTTGGCACGGTACACATGGCGACGGCAACCGCTGACGGGACCGTGCATGAAATGCAAAGCTTCGGGGATATTGGGCGGACGCAAGTCAGGCTGCAAACGCTGGAGACAGCCATCCGAATGTTATCAGATCGTCTCTAAACTCGGTTGCGAACGGCTCATATAATTCGATCTCAATCGGCGTCTGGCTCACTGTAAAGCGATACGGCACGAGCTTCAAACGCTTCGACCATGTGGCGGGTCGCGCGCTCCATGAGCGGAGACAGCACCCTGCGCAAAAGTGGAACGGCGAATTCAAAATCGAGAAAAAAATGTACATCGCAGCCACCATCGGCGCGCGGTTCAAAGTGCCATTTATTGCTTAATTTTCTAAACGGCCCATGCGCTTGGTTCACTTCAATTGATTGATCGTTGGAGTTTAAATGTACCAAACTGGTATAGCTCTCATGAATAAACTTATAGCGGATCATGAGATCGGCTTTCATACTGGCAATTCCGGACACTGCGCCGGACCCTGTAGGCGATGGATTTGTCTCATGGACGCGCGCGCCCACACAATACGGTAAAAATTCGGGATAGTTAGACACATCCGCCACCATATCAAACATTTGCGAAGCCGAAAACGGGCTCACGCGGGTCAGTTTGATCGGCTTCATGCGTTAGCTTGCTTGCGCGTCCATTCTTGGCGCGCTGCCTTAAGCTGTTCAAAATCAGCATCTGCGTGATGCGATGAGCGCGTCAATGGAGACGAAGACACCATTAAAAACCCTTT
>Ga0209137_1001090_pt1 | contig 26702 bp, 15 predicted proteins | sample SaaInl5LU_22_DNA_FD_184642 | JGI IMG/M metagenome (GOLD analysis project Ga0209137, IMG submission 184642) | Marine microbial communities from expanding oxygen minimum zones in the Saanich Inlet - ESP_105LU_22_DNA (SPAdes) (version 2) | ecosystem: Environmental > Aquatic > Marine > Intertidal...
CAAACACCGCCGTCGATGTGAACTCTTGGGCGGTATCAGCCTGTTATCCCCGGAGTACCTTTTATCCGTTGAGCGATGGCCCTTCCATACAGAACCACCGGATCACTAAGACCTACTTTCGTACCTGTTCGTCTTGTCAGACTCACAGTCAAGCGCGCTTGTGCCTTTACACTAACCTCACGATTTCCGACCGTGATTAGCGCACCTTCGTGCTCCTCCGTTACTCTTTAGGAGGAGACCGCCCCAGTCAAACTACCCACCACACACTGTCCTCGATCCAGATAATGGACCTAAGTTAGAACCTCAACGTTACCAGGCTGGTATTTCAAGGACGGCTCCACAATGGCTAGCGCCACTGCTTCAAAGCCTCCCAGCTATCCTACACAAATAAAGTCAAAGTCCAGTGTGAAGCTATAGTAAAGGTTCACGGGGTCTTTCCGTCTAGCCGCGGGTACACTGCATCTTAACAGCGATTTCAATTTCACTGAGTCTCGGGTGGAGACAGTGTGGCCATCGTTACGCCATTCGTGCAGGTCGGAACTTACCCGACAAGGAATTTCGCTACCTTAGGACCGTTATAGTTACGGCCGCCGTTTACCGGGGCTTCGATCAAGAGCTTCTCCGAAGATAACCCCATCAATTAACCTTCCGGCACCGGGCAGGCGTCACACCCTATACGTCCACTTACGTGTTTGCAGAGTGCTATGTTTTTAATAAACAGTCGCAGCCACCTGGTCACTTCGGCCAGCCTCAGCTTAGGGAGCAAGTCCCATCACCAAAACCGGCGTACCTTCTCCCGAAGTTACGGTACCATTTTGCCTAGTTCCTTCACCCGAGTTCTCTCAAGCGCCTTGGTATTCTCTACCTGATCACCTGTGTCGGTTTACAGTACGGTTCTTTTTTACCTGAAGCTTAGAAGCTTTTCTTGGAAGCATGGCATCAACTACTTCGTGCCCAAGGGCACTCGTCATCAGTTCTCGGCCTTAGAATCCCGGATTTGCCTAAGATTCCAGCCTACTACCTTAAACAGGGACAACCAACGCCCTGCTAGCCTAGCCTTCTCCGTCCCTCCATCGCAGTAAAAAAAAGTGCAGGAATATTAACCTGCTTTCCATCGACTACGGCTTTCGCCCTCGCCTTAGGGGCCGACTTACCCTGCGCCGATTAGCGTTGCGCAGGAAACCTTGATCTTCCGGCGGGGAGGTTTTTCACCCCCCTTGTCGTTACTCATGTCAGCATTCGCACTTCTGATACCTCCAGCAAACCTCCCGGTTCACCTTCAACGGCTTACAGAACGCTCCTCTACCATGCGTGCAAGCACGCATCCGCAGCTTCGGTTACCAATTTAGCCCCGTTACATCTTCCGCGCAGGCCGACTCGACTAGTGAGCTATTACGCTTTCTTTAAAGGATGGCTGCTTCTAAGCCAACCTCCTAGCTGTCTAAGCCTTCCCACATCGTTTCCCACTTAATTGGTATTTGGGACCTTAGCTGGCGGTCTGGGTTGTTTCCCTCTTGACAACGGACGTTAGCACCCGCTGTCTGTCTGCCGTGATTGTACTCCTGGGTATTCGGAGTTTGCATGGGGTTGGTAAGTCGGGATGACCCCCTAGCCCAAACAGTGCTCTACCCCCCAGGGTAAGACACGACGCTCTACCTAAATAGATTTCGAGGAGAACCAGCTATCTCCGAGCTTGATTAGCCTTTCACTCCGATCCACAGCTCATCCCCTAACTTTTCAACGTTAGTGGGTTCGGTCCTCCAGTGCCTGTTACGGCACCTTCAACCTGGCCATGGATAGATCGCCCGGTTTCGGGTCTATTGCCTGCAACTAAACGCCCTATTAAGACTCGGTTTCCCTACGCCTCCCCTATACGGTTAAGCTTGCTACAGACAATAAGTCGCTGACCCATTATACAAAAGGTACGCAGTCACACCACGAAGGTGCTCCCACTGCTTGTACGCATACGGTTTCAGGTTCTATTTCACTCCCCTCTCCGGGGTTCTTTTCGCCTTTCCCTCACGGTACTGGTTCACTATCGGTCAGTCAGGAGTATTTAGCCTTGGAGGATGGTCCCCCCATCTTCAGTCAAGATAACACGTGTCCCGACCTACTTGTCGCAAGCTTAGTACCACACTCGTGTTTTCGCGTACGGGGCTATCACCCTCTATCGCCGGACTTTCCAGACCGTTCCACTAACACAAATGATATCACTTGCAGGCTGCTCCCCGTTCGCTCGCCGCTACTAGGGGAATCTCAATTGATTTCTTTTCCTCTAGGTACTTAGATGTTTCAGTTCCCTAGGTTCGCCTCCTCACACCTATGTATTCAGTGTGGGATACCCAGCTTACACTGGGTGGGTTTTCCCATTCGGACACCTCCGGATCAAAGTCTGTTTGCCGACTCCCCGAAGCTTTACGCAGGCTACAACGTCCTTCATCGCCTCTGACTGCCAAGGCATCCACCGTATGCGCTTAGTCGCTTGACCATATAACCTAAATTATCAATCAAAAGACTTTTCCCTAACCCCCTTAGCAAAGTTAGGTACTTAATACAAATACACAGCAAGATTAACTGTGCATTCGCCGGATGTCTGTGACGCTTGAGTCACAGTAATTTGTACAACTCGTTTCGAATACGCCGAATTGATTAAGCGTATTCTGAACTTTTTAATCTCGAACCGTGCAATACAACCCTAAGGTCATACACATCAGTTCTAGACTCAGCTTTCTATCTTGTTAAAGAACATTCCGGTTGTAAAAACCAGAAACCAACACACAATCTATGTGCTCGTTTCTAACTTCCTACCGTACAATGACACATCGTGGTGGAGCTACGCGGGATCGAACCGCGGACCTCTTGAATGCAAATCAAGCGCTCTCCCAGCTGAGCTATAGCCCCGTATTCTTGCAGCCATGCCCTGCCATATACACCAATCGTTTGATAGACGAGGCGTCAGCCGACGACGCATAGCCTGCTATGCGAGGAGCCTGACAACGACGTATAGCAAAGGATTGGTAGGCCTGGGCAGATTTGAACTGCCGACCTCACCCTTATCAGGGGTGCGCTCTAACCAACTGAGCTACAGGCCTGCAGCCAAAGCTGTTGTGTCATCGTGTGATGAAGACAAAAATGTGAACACTCATTGAGTAATAGCTTTCGTTTAAGGAGGTGATCCAGCCCCAGGTTCCCCTAGGGCTACCTTGTTACGACTTCACCCCAGTCATGAATCACTCCGTGGTGATCGTCCCCCCGAAGGTTAGACTAACCACTTCTGGAGCAACCCACTCCCATGGTGTGACGGGCGGTGTGTACAAGGCCCGGGAACGTATTCACCGCGACATTCTGATTCGCGATTACTAGCGATTCCGACTTCATGAAGTCGAGTTGCAGACTTCAATCCGGACTACGAAAAGTTTTATGGGATTGGCTCCACGTCGCCGCTTCGCAACCCTTTGTACTTCCCATTGTAGCACGTGTGTAGCCCAGGTCGTAAGGGCCATGATGACTTGACGTCGTCCCCACCTTCCTCCGGTTTGTCACCGGCAGTCTCCTTAGAGTTCCCACCATTACGTGCTGGCAACTAAGGACAGGGGTTGCGCTCGTTACGGGACTTAACCCAACATTTCACAACACGAGCTGACGACAGCCATGCAGCACCTGTCTCTGAGTTCCCGAAGGCACCAAAGCATCTCTGCTAAGTTCTCAGGATGTCAAGACCTGGTAAGGTTCTTCGCGTTGCATCGAATTAAACCACATGCTCCACCGCTTGTGCGGGCCCCCGTCAATTCATTTGAGTTTTAACCTTGCGGCCGTACTCCCCAGGCGGTCTACTTATTGCGTTAGCTGCGCCACTAAAGAATCAAGTTCCCCAACGGCTAGTAGACATCGTTTACGGCGTGGACTACCAGGGTATCTAATCCTGTTTGCTACCCACGCTTTCGCACCTCAGCGTCAGTGTCGAGCCAGGAGGCCGCCTTCGCCACCGGTATTCCTCCATATATCTACGCATTTCACCGCTACACATGGAATTCTACCTCCCTCTCTCGCACTCAAGTCGGCCAGTATCGGGTGCAGTTCCCAGGTTGAGCCCGGGGCTTTCACATCCGACTTAACAAACCGCCTACGCGCGCTTTACGCCCAGTAATTCCGATTAACGCTCGCACCCTCCGTATTACCGCGGCTGCTGGCACGGAGTTAGCCGGTGCTTCTTCTAAAGGTAACGTCAAAAGTCAAAGCTATTAACTTTAACCCCTTCCTCCCAATTGAAAGTGCTTTACAACCCTAAGGCCTTCTTCACACACGCGGCATGGCTGCGTCAGGCTTTCGCCCATTGCGCAATATTCCCCACTGCTGCCTCCCGTAGGAGTCTGGGCCGTGTCTCAGTCCCAGTGTGGCTGATCATCCTCTCAGACCAGCTATAGATCGTCGCCTTGGTGAGCCTTTACCCCACCAACTAGCTAATCTAACGCAGGCTCTTCCAATAGCGCGAGGTCCGAAGATCCCCCGCTTTCCCCCTCAGGGCGTATGCGGTATTAGCTTAAGTTTCCCTAAGTTGTCCCCCACTACTGGGTAGATTCCTACGCGTTACTCACCCGTCCGCCGCTGTACTCAGTCCGAAAACCTTTCTCGCTCGACTTGCATGTGTTAGGCCTGCCGCCAGCGTTCAATCTGAGCCATGATCAAACTCTTCAGTTCAATCTTTATCCTCTGCTTTCGCAAGAGGGTACGTTTTCGCTTTAACCAGCGCTAACGTACAAATCTCGGCTCAGATACAATTCGAAATCAAAAATTACTATGAATTAATGGTTCACTTGTATCTGATATATGTTAGCCATACACCTCAACAAGTGCCCACATTTCTGTCTTCATCTGTCTGTTAAATAACCTAAAACCGCCAGGGCTTCAGCTTTTCAGTAAGGCAGTTCCCTTACCGAGGAGGCGCATTATACGTAACATCCAAAACCACGCAAGCGCTTTCTTTACTTTTTTCAAACTTTTTTGCTGCGCTTGAAAAGCGCACTCCAGATAGGTAAAAACACACCGACTGAAGCCCCCACGTCAACCTCTAATTGCTTTTAAAAAGCGCCGAGCGTTTCGATAGCGGGATCCGATTATTAGAACACAAATTAGGGTGTATACACCAGCATTAATCCAATCAGATCTAACCTGCCATATTACGTGCACACACCCCAGCGCTGCGACGAAAAAAACTAAGCGGTGCAGCACATCCCAACGCGGACCTAATCTAAGTCGGGCACGTCGTGTGGACGTTAACACCAAAGGAACCAATAATAGCCAAGCTAGAGTACCAACGGTAATGTACGGGCGCTCAACAAGTTCCTCGACAAGAATTACCCAAGACCAACCAATATAGCCTTGGGCGAACAATAACAAGTGCAAAGACAAAAAGTAAAACGCCCAAAGGCCGGCCGGACGACGCCACTGTGCAAGCAGCGGCGCAGTAAATAATCGAGCCAACGGAGAGATGGCCAAAGAAAACAATAAAAACTGAAAACCTCGCTCCCCGGTTAATAGAACGAGCTGTTTTATAGGATCGGGGCCCAACTGATTTTGCAGCGCCGCAAGGACCAGCCAGATGAAGCTCAGCAGCCCAAAACAATGCACTAACCAACGACCGGCTCCAAGCCCTCTCTTAAGCCGCAGAACTAACACAGAGTTAATAGTAGCGCCTCAGATCCAAGTTCTTGTAGAGGTCGGCGACATATTCACCATACCCATTAAACATTTGTGTAGGTATGCGGTTTGGACTGAATAGAGACGATGGCAATCTCCGCTCGAATCTCTGCGACCATCTGGGATGATCAACCTGGGGATTGACGTTAGCATAAAACCCGTATTCGTGCGGCGCGATCGATTGCCAGCTAGTCTCAGGCTGCCGGTTGGTAAAATGAATGCTTGCGATTGACTTAACGCTTTTGAAGCCATACTTCCATGGCACAACCAGACGAAGCGGCGCGCCGTTTTGTGCAAGCAACGATTTACCGTATAAACCCACCGCAATGAAAGATAAGGGGTTCATCGCCTCATCCATCCGCAGTGCCTCTTGGTAGGGCCAATCGATCACACTACTAAACGAGCGTGTTCCACGCATCTCTGCGCGAACATAGCGGGTCTGAAATTGAACAAACTGGTAACTGCCTTCCGGACTGAGCCATCGTATTAACTCAGCCAAGGGAAATCCCAACCAAGGGATCACCATGGACCACGCCTCCACACAACGCAAACGGTAAATGCGCTCTTCAATGTCCATAGCGCGCAAGAGGTCCTCAAATTGCACATCGGACGTTTTCCCACCGTCACTGCTGACTCTTATCGACCAAGGGTCAAGGGTCATGGCCGAGGCGTATCGAGCAGGATCGGATTTATCCATCCCAAACTCATAAAAGTTGTTGTACGTGGTGGCATCCTCGAAAGGGGTCAATACATCGGGAGTTTGCAATGGCCAGCCAGACTCTTCGGCGGAGGTATAGGATTCAAAGCCACCAAGGCCCGACGCGTTTGCAGCAAGACCTTCTGCTGTCAGCAAAGCGGCTGAAGCAGTCAATGCGCTTTTAATGAACTTACGACGATCGAGATAGCTGGCCTCTGGCGTGATATCGTAAGAACGAAGTGTGGGATCAATAAACTGTTTTGACATAAACACACACCCATTCTGAGCTCTACTGTTGTTCACCCTCATCAACGGGCTTTGCCGGGCGAAGGCGGTTCACCAGAGTTAGTACGGGCGACGACAGCGCATAGACCAAAAACGTCGCCAAAAATACGGCGGGCGGATGAAGCGTCACCAAACTAAAGACAATAACGACGATAAAAATAACGACAAACGGCACGCGCCCACGAAAATCCAAACCTTTGAAGGAAGGATATTTGAAGTTAGCCACCATCGCAGAGCCCATTAGCGCCGTCATAATAGCAAGCAGCACGCCCAGCTCTTTAGGCACATCACCCGCAGCCACGAACCCCAAATCATGTGCCAACCATACGGCGCTGGCAACCACCGCCGCCGCCGCCGGGCTCGCTAGCCCAGTAAAAAAGTTGCCATCATCGGAGTCAATTCTGGTATTGAATCGAGCAAGCCTTAGTGCGGCACAGGCAACGTAAACAAACGCGGCACTCCAACCAAATTTACCCAAATCCTGCAACGCAAAACTAAACATGACCAATGCCGGAGCAACACCAAAAGACACCATATCGGATAAGCTGTCATATTCCGCACCGAATTTACTGCTGGTATTCGTTAGACGTGCGACTCTGCCATCTAGGCCATCAAATACCATGGCAAAAAAAATCGCGATGGGCGCGGCCTCAAAATCGCCCTTCAATGCCGCTACGACAGCATAGAAACCCGCAAACAAAGCACCCGTGGTGAATAAATTGGGTAGCAAATACACTCCGCGTCTACGGACCGTTTTACCACCCTCAAGCACTTCCTCCTCATGATCCTCGACCAACTGCTCTAGAGCGGCTAGGTCATCAGCATCTAAGCCTGGAATTTGGGCTTTCTCTGCGTCGGGCATGTGTTTGTCTGTCATGATGCAATACGTTTCCTAGTCAACTTCGCCTATGCTATCACGCAACGTTATAGGTCTGCGCAGCGACTTGCCAAAAAGTTGCCAACAGTGGGTCTTTAAGACGCTGTTTCAGAGCACAAAGCCCAACCGGCAGCACAGGCAAATTCACGGGCCCAGCAATAAGCTCCACGCGGTCACTCATACCGGCTCCGTCATGCACCAATTTTGGCACCACGCCAACACCCAAGCCAAGACTTACCATAGCGACGATGGCCTCATGGCCAGCTACTTGAGCGTAAACGTCGGGCTGAACCCCCAAATTTGCAAACCAAAGATCTAATAGCTCTCTCGACACTCCCCGCTCGGGGAGGATGAAGGGCACCCTAGACCAATCAACCTCTGCCTGCAAAACAAGCTGTCTGACGCCGCAGTCTCGCACTGGAATGCACAACACCAGGGGTGATTCCATTAATTCGATAAACGCCAAAGATTGAGGCATACGTTCGGGATATCCACTGACCGCCAAATCGTCCGAGCGATTGAGCACGCGCGCAATGCCATCGGCCTGATCGCCCGTATGTAACATGAGATCCACGTGCTCGTAGCGCGACTGAAACACCTCGATAACCGGACCCATAACATTGAGTGATGCTGTAACCGAGCAAAACAAGCTCAGCTCGCCGCGCAAATAGTCAGGTGAGCCCAGCAGCCTGCGCATCTCATCCCAACGCACCACAGACTCTTTTGCAAACTGCTCGAACTCTCTGCCCGCTGGGGTCAAATGCATTGAGCGTCGGTCTCTTTGCAATAGAGGTGTGCCAACCTCCTCTTCTAAGCGGGCGATGGTGCGACTGACAGCGGACACACTCATATGATTTAACTCAGCCACCCGAGAGAAGTTCAATGTAGTGGCGACACTAATAAACACCGACAATGATTTTCGATCCATATTGCGAAATCCGCAAAACTGTATTGGTATTTTAGCGTTTTACGCAATTAAAGAAATACTTTATCTTACTCATCCCAAATTTTTTATCATTAGAGAGGACGCAGCGTGCGCAACAACTACTTCAATACACTACCCCTTCGCCTGCAACTCGCCCAGCTGGGCAAGTGCCGTTTTATGGATTCGAGTGAATTTAGCGATGGCGTTGAGAAGCTCAAAGGCAAAAAGCTTGTTATCGTCGGCTGCGGCGCACAAGGCCTAAACCAAGGCTTAAACCTTCGCGACAGCGGCTTGGATGTCTCATACACACTGCGAGCTGAAGCGATCGCCGAAAAGCGTCAGTCCTGGAAAAACGCAACCGATAATGGCTTTACCGTAGGCACTTACGAAGAACTTATTCCAACGGCTGACATGGTACTTAACCTCACTCCCGATAAGCAGCATTCCGCTGTTGTATCTCAAGTCATGCCCTTAATGAAGCATGGCGCGTGTCTGTCTTATTCGCACGGCTTTAACATCGTCGAAGAAGGTATGCAGATTCGCGAAGACATCACAGTAATCATGGTTGCGCCAAAATGCCCGGGCACAGAGGTCCGCGAAGAGTACAAACGCGGATTTGGTGTTCCTACTCTAATCGCGGTCCACACCGAAAACGACCCCAACGGCGAGGGCTTGGAACTTGCAAAAGCGTACGCTGTAGGTACCGGTGGTCATCGTGCAGGTGTATTACAGAGCTCGTTTATCGCCGAGGTAAAATCGGACTTGATGGGCGAGCAAACGATTCTATGCGGCATGCTGCAAACAGGTTCGATCTTGTGCTTCGACAAAATGGTAGAATCTGGCATAGACGCAGGATACGCCTCAAAGCTGATTCAATACGGCTGGGAAACCATCACCGAGGGCCTGAAGCAAGGCGGCATCACCAACATGATGGATCGTTTATCGAACCCTGCGAAATTGCGCGCCTTCTATTTAGCTGAAGAGCTAAAAGACATCATGCGTCCACTGTACGAAAAACACCAAGACGACATTATCACTGGTGAGTTCTCGTCCACCATGATGGCTGATTGGGATAACGATGACGCCAACCTACTGAAATGGCGCGCAGCAACCGCTGAAACAGCCTTTGAAAAAACAGATAACACCACTCAAGAAATTTCTGAGCAAGCGTTTTACGACAAAGGCATCTTAATGGTAGCCATGGTCAAATCAGGTGTTGAGCTCGCGTTTGAAACCATGGTCGCAGCCGGTATCATTGCAGAATCAGCCTACTACGAGTCGCTCCACGAAACACCACTCATTGCAAACACCATTGCTCGCCGCAAACTGTACGAAATGAACGTCGTTATCTCTGATACGGCAGAATACGGTTGCTATTTGTTCGACCACGCCTGCCGTCCTTTATTGGCAGACTTCATGAGCAAAATCACTATCGATGTGATTGGACAAGGCATCGGCAACGACAACACGGTCGATAACCGTGAACTGATTGCCGCGAACGAAGCGATCCGTAATCACCCCGTAGAGGTGGTAGGTAAAAAACTGCGCGGCTATATGACCGCAATGAAGTCTCTAGCATAAGCTCAAAAACGCTACTCTCGCTTGAGCAAAACCCGGCCAATGCCGGGTTTTTTATACCCACCGAATAACCCTGGCTTGCGTTAAGACCGATCCCCATGTCTTGACGCAACATCGAGGCGACGACTTCTCGACCTATCGCACAACTGGTCAAGTGGTCTTACCAAATATGCTTTTTTACGGTACCATGTCCATCTAAATCAAAGAGCATAATAATCATGACTAAGAGCAAATTCACTATGAAAAACCTTACCCACTTGTTAGGCACCATAAGCCTGAGCGCCACTTTAATAGCCTGCAACTCAGCAAACCAAGATCCAAAACCGACATGGCGTGACACCGCATTACCACCTGCTGAGCGCGCCGATTTGCTGCTCGACGCGATGACTTCAGAACAAAAACAGCAGCAGCTGGTGGGTAATGTACCCGAAATCGTTCCAGAACTTCCCCACTGCTATGGGGCTCGCCACGTTCGGGGTATCGCCGAACTGGGCATACCCACCTTACGAATTACCAACGGCCCGGTGGGTATTGGCCAAAATGACTGCGTTGATGCAAATATCATTAACGAAAACAGCCCTTTTTGGGCTGCGTACACAGACCCCTCATCTGCCAAGGCTACGGCCCTACCTTCGGCAATGGCAGTAGCCGCATCGTTTGACACAGACATAGCAGCGCTGTTTGGGCAGGTGATTGCAGATGAAGCCAAAGCACTAGCGTTACACGTATTTGAGGCGCCCGGTATTAACTTAGCGCGCAATCCAGTACTTGGCCGCAATTTTGAATACAACGGTGAAGACCCTTATCTCGCTGGCGTAATCGCGACCGCACAAATCAAAAAAATTCAATCGGAAGGCGTCATTGCCATGGCCAAGCACTATGCGGCCAACGAACAAGAAACCAATCGAATGAATATTTCTCAAACCGTTGCGCCACAAGTATTACACGAGCTGTATCTATTGCCCTTTGAAATGGCGGTAAAAGACGGCGACGTTGCCTCATTAATGTGCTCCTACAACGACGTAAACGGCCATCAAATGTGTGAAAATGAAACGCTATTAACCGGCGTACTTCGTGATATGTGGGGTTTTGAAGGTTATGTTCAATCAGACTTTTTTGCCGTAAAAAGCACCGCCAAATCAATGAAGGCTGGGCTTGACCATCTTATGCCACAACCCCTGTACTGGTCACCCGAAAAACTCAACGCCGCGTTATCAAACGGCGAGTTAGAGGAAGCCGATATCAATCTGGCGCTTAAGAGACGCTACACGCAAATGTTTAAAATGGGGATCTTCGAACGTCCGATCGTTCAAACGCCCATGGATATCACAGGTGGCGGCGAGAAAGCTAGAATCATTGGCCAAAATTCCGTGGTACTGCTGCAAAACAACAGCACACTACCGTTTGCAAACTCAACTCAGCGCGTACTGGTTATAGGTAAAGCGTCGCAAGTCTATGCTCAGCAAGCAGTCGCTGGCGGCGTGATGGTAGGCAAACCGATGGGCGCGGGCGGCGGCAGCTCAGACGTCGTGCCGCATTACACTATTGCGCCCGTCGATGGCATCGAAAATGTGCTTAAAGAACTGGGCAACACCTCGGCACAAGTCGAACTCGCACTCATCGATGACGATAACAGTAACTTGCCACATTACGTTCAAGCTATTCGTGACGCAGACGCCGTTGTCATTATGGTTGGATCCATTGCTGAAGAGGGCGCCGACCGAGCCACACTCCACGATCAAAGCGGCGTCGGCACCGTCGTTTCCATGGGCGACACTCTCGACTGGTATACCGAACATCCCAACCAAATCACCACAGTAACTCGCACCGACGACAAACCGCTAAACCAAGAACACAATAGCAATACCATCGAGATGATCTCTCAGGTACTGGCGATTTCCGAGGATATTGCGGCTAAGACCGCGTTGGTCATGAAGAACAATGCCGGCATAAGTCTACCTAAAGCAAACCATATTATTGGAGCTGCGGGACCCGCAATCATCGAGGCTTGGTTCCCAGGACAAGAGGATGGACACATTGTCGCCGACGTCTTGTGGGGCAAGGTCAATCCCTCCGCTAAAAGCCCTGTGACTTACCCTTATTCAGGCATGGGCTTCCTCGATGCCATCAAAGGAGATGCGCGATATTTTCCGGGTGTTGACGTGAACGGCAAAGGCGCCGTGGAATATTTGGAAGGCCTTAACATTGGCTATCGCTGGTATGACGCTAACGTCAGCGGGCAGTGCGACTTGACGCCGCTAGGCACAAACCCTTGCGTTGCTTTCCCGTTCGGTCATGGTTTGTCATACACCGAGTTTGAGGTTTCTGAACCTGAGCTCTCGGTAAATGACTCGGGCATTCGCGTTAGCGTTGAAGTGAAGAATATCGGCGCACGCGCTGGCGCAGAGGTGATGCAGGTTTACGCCGGCATACCGTCCGGAGAACAACCACCAAAACGGCTGGTCGCCTTTAATAAGGTCTCTTTGGAGCCGGGCCAAAGCCAGAATTTAGAGATTGCGATTGACTTCGATGCGACCAACCATCCCTTCTCGGCCTTTGACACAGCGAGTAACGAATGGGTAATGCCTAAAGGCGAGTATCAGGTGTTTGTCGGCACGTCGTCGAGCCCAGAGGGTTTATACCGTTTGGGCTTTGCGCACTAAGCGTCAGCGTGCACCTACAAAAAAGCCAGCTCAAAAAAGCTGGCTTTTTTGACACAGGCTCCTGTTACAAACGCAACACCTTTTCTCCACGCGAAATGCCCACTACGCCAGAGCGCACCACCTCTAGAATAGAGCCATCGTCCAAAGCCGCTATGAACGCATCTAATTTTTCCGCTGCGCCCGTCAGCTGAATGGTAAATACGTGTGGCCCCACATCGACAATTTGTCCGCGGAAGATCTCTGTAACACGGCGGATTTCGTCGCGAACACTGCCCTCTGCGCGGACCTTCACCAACATCAGGTCTCGCTCAACATGGGTGCCCTCGCTCAGATCAACAAGCTTGACTACATCGACTAACTTATTCAGTTGCTTGGTTATCTGCTCAATGACACGATCATCGCCAACGGTCGTCACTGTCAATCGAGAGAGCGTCGGATCCTCAGTCGCCGCCACGTTCAAGGTATCGATATTATAGCCCCGCTGAGAAAATAGGCCCACGACACGTGACAAGGCGCCGGGCTCGTTTTCCATCAAAATCGAAATGATACGACGCATTATGAAGTCCTCTCGTGTTTGTTAATCCACATATCCTTCATCGAACCATTAGGTGCAATGTGCATTGGATATACGTGCTCTGAAGGATCAATGAAAATGTCTAAAAACACGAGTTGATCTTTCATTGCAAAGGCCGTTTCCATGGCAGCATCCAAGTCTTCCAGCTTAGTCACCTGTATTCCGACATGACCGTAAGCCTCGACCAACTTAACAAAATCGGGCAGTGAATCTTCGTAGGTGCTCATAGCGTGGCGACCTTCATACTGCATGTCTTGCCACTGCTTCACCATGCCCAGATAGTTGTTACGCAGATTAACAATCTTGATAGGTGTGTTGTACTGTGTGCAGGTCGACAGCTCTTGAATGTTCATCTGTATCGAGCCCTCACCAGTCACACAGGCCACATCGGCATCAGGGTGCGCAAGCTTCACACCCATGGCGGCGGGTAACCCAAAGCCCATGGTTCCTAAACCACCAGAGTTGATCCAACGATGAGGCTTATCAAACTTGTAATATTGCGCGGCAAACATTTGGTGTTGACCGACGTCGCTGGTGACAAATGCATCGCCTTTGGTCACTCGATACAAGCTCTGAATCACTTGTTGAGGCATGATCCGTTCACCATCCGTCGCAAATCGATCGGCGGTCCACAAGCCATGACTAGCACGCCATTCATCAATTTGATGCCACCACCGAGCTAGCGCTTGTGCATCGGGTAATGTTTTGTCTTTTTTACGTAAGGCTTTGATTTGCGCCAGCATGTCAGCCAACACTGTTTGTACCGGCCCCACAATGGGCACGTCAGCGTTCACCGTTTTTGAAATGGAGGTTGGATCAATGTCGATGTGAATAATCTTGGCGCCAGGGCAAAACTTACTCACCGTATTGGTAACACGATCATCAAAGCGAGCACCCACGGCCAATATCACGTCGGAGTGATGCATCGCCATGTTCGCCTCATAAAAACCATGCATACCCAGCATACCAAGAAATTGCCGGTCGCTGCCGGGATACGCACCAAGCCCCATCAATGTGTTAGTGACTGGGAAATTAAGCTCTCGTGCCAACTCAGTCAGAAGTTCACTAGCGCCACCCAAAATCACACCGCCGCCAGAGTATATAACGGGCCGCTTGGCGCTCAGCAATAGTTTGGCCGCTTTTTTGATTTGGCCAGCGTGACCTCGCTGAATAGGCGAGTATGAACGCATATCAACGCTGGCCGGGTATTTGAACGGAAACTTTTCGTCGGGCTTCGTCATATCTTTTGGGATATCGATAACGACGGGGCCAGGGCGTCCACTGGTGGCAATGTGGAAGGCCTTTTTAATGATCAGTGGCAGTTCTTCAGCGTGTCGGACCTGAAAACTGTGTTTTACCACAGGGCGAGAGATACCCATCATGTCTGTTTCTTGGAAAGCATCTTCACCAATCAGGTGGCTCATGACCTGGCCGGAGAAAATCACCATGGGTATCGAGTCCATGTAAGCCGTGGCGATCCCGGTAATAGCGTTAGTCGCGCCCGGACCTGAGGTGACAAGCACAACGCCAGGTTTACCTGTTGCACGTGCATAAGCGTCTGCCGCATGGGTCGCAGCTTGCTCATGACGAACCAACACATGAGGCACTTTGCAATCTTTGAACAAAGCATCGTAAATGTGAAGCACCGCTCCACCGGGATAACCGAAAATATATTCGACGTTTTCGAGCTCAATCGCTCGGGCGATCATCTCGCCACCAGACAGCATTTCCACTGCGCAACTCCTTTAAGTGCGTCGGACATAACCGACACATTTCAAATAACGATGGAGTACAATAGATTGCGTCACACCCCACCCTGTGCGCCCACACAAAGACGAGATGCATTTCCTTGGCGATGTCACCCAATTATAGAAAGGATGAACCCGTTTAGTTCGCCTGCGGGATAACGCAGTTCAAGCCACAGCATGTGCTGTTTGTACGGGGCTACTGGCGCTGTGCTGAGATTATTCCTTACAGCAGCAAGCCGATTTACGGTACGTAAACCGCCTTTTCGCCAGCGGCGCAATTGTTAGCCTTGCCGCTCGCAAAGTCAACCGATACGGATCAAGTTTTAACAATTGCGCCCATCCACTAGTTGCAGTAGTGTTAGACATGTTAAGAACAGAGCTGACCAAAATGCCCACCAAACGAGCACTAAACACACTAAGCCTTTTACTTATCTGCTTTGCGCAGTTGGCTTGGAGCACACCGGTCTATGTTTGGAAAGCCGAGGATGGAAGTTTCGTCCACAGTGACCGACCACCCAGTGCTGGTATCAGTTTTAAAATCCAAAATGCGGAAACAGGCACAGAGCAGCGCGCTCGTTTTGAGGCAGACATTGAAACGACGGAAGTAGCAAATCACAATAAAAATATGCAGGGCGTGGATTTAGACGCATCCTATTGCCAGCGCGCACAATCCAATCTGAAAACACTCGACAGCTTCAGTCAAATACGCACACGAGACGATGAGGGCAATTACCGTTACCTAACGGTTGAAGAAAAGGAAGAGCAACGCCAACAGGCGATGCTCTTAATTGACCAATTCTGCGAGTAATCAGTTGGCTAACGAAAAGCGTACCTGATCGTCCTTAAAATCCGCGGAAATTGTATCACCCACACCGAATTGCCCTGACAACAACGCGTGCGCTAGAGGGTTTTCTAGCTGTTGCTGAATAGCACGTTTTAGAGGTCTAGCACCGTATACTGGATCGAACCCCGCTAATGCCAGATGATCGAGCAGCGCGGCAGACACGTCTAATTGAATCTCTTGTGCCTGCAAACGTGCGCGAAGACCACTCAACTGAATTTCAGCAATACCCCGAATTTGATCTTGAGCCAAGGGATGAAACACAACAGATTCATCAACGCGGTTAATAAATTCTGGTCGAAAATGGTGGCCCACGATGGCCATCACGGCCTGTTTCATCGCGGCATAGTTCTCCTCGCCCGCCATTTCTTGAATGACATCTGAACCCAGATTTGAGGTCATTACGACCACGGTATTGCGAAAATCAACGGTGCGGCCCTGACCATCGGTTAAACGACCATCCTCTAGCACTTGTAACAAAATGTTAAACACATCAGGATGCGCTTTCTCGACTTCATCTAGCAAGAGTAGCGAGTAAGGCCGGCGCCGCACGGCTTCGGTTAAATAACCTCCTTGCTCATAACCCACGTAGCCGGGAGGCGCACCAATTAGACGCGCGACCGAGTGTTTCTCCATGAACTCGGACATATCGATGCGTACCATGGCCTGCTCACTGTCGAACAAGAAATTGGCTAACGACTTGCAGAGCTCTGTTTTACCCACACCTGTGGGACCCAAAAACAAGAATGAACCATTGGGACGATTAGGATCCGACAGACCAGACCGAGCGCGCCGCACAGCATCAGACACCGCACGCACCGCTTCATCCTGACCCACCACTCGCTCGTGAAGCGCATCTTCCATTTTGAGCAGTTTATCTCGGTCGCCCTCTAACATTTTAGCCACTGGAATACCCGTCCAACGCGATACGACTTCAGCAACCTCTTCATCTGTGACGTTGTTTCGCAGCAACTGCCGCTCGGTATGCTCAGTCTCTTCAGCCTGAGTCAGAAGCTTCTCAAGCTCTGGCAATCTGCCGTACTGCAGCTCAGACATTCGACTCAAATCACCGGCACGGCGAGCGCTTTCCAACTCGAGTTTTGCCTGCTCAATGTCACTCTTAATCTGAGCAGCACCCTGCAATGCTGCTTTCTCTGCCTTCCAAATTTCTTCTAAATCAGAGTACTCACGCCCTACTTGATCAATATCTTTATTCAATTGTTCGAGTTGCTTCTTGGCACCCGCATCGGTGTCACGCTTCACCGCCTCTCGCTCAATTTTTAATTGAATCAAGCGCCGCTCAAGCTTGTCCATCGATTCAGGCTTAGAGTCAATCTCCATGCGAATGCGGCTCGCGGCTTCGTCGATTAAATCGATCGCCTTATCAGGGAGTTGACGGTCGGTGATATAGCGCTGCGAGAGTTTAGCCGCAGCAATAATGGCGCCGTCGGTGATTTGGACACTATGATGCACTTCGTAGCGCTCTTTTAGACCGCGAAGTATCGCGATCGTGTCTTGCTCGGAGGGCTCATTTACCAGCACCTTTTGAAACCGACGTTCCAAGGCCGCATCTTTTTCAAGGTATTGACGATACTCGTCAAGGGTCGTTGCACCCACACAGTGCAATTCACCTCGTGCCAAAGCAGGCTTGAGCATATTACCGGCATCCATGGAGCCTTCGGCTTTTCCCGCACCGACCATGGTGTGCAGCTCATCGATAAATAAGATAACCCGCCCTTCTTCCTTCGATAACTCGTTTAGAACCGCTTTCAAACGCTCTTCAAAATCTCCGCGGAACTTAGCGCCCGCCAATAAGGCACCCAGGTCTAGCGACAGCAAACGCTTATCCTTCAGACCTTCAGGCACTTCGCCGTTAACAATTCGCTGCGCTAAGCCCTCGACAATGGCGGTCTTACCGACACCAGGCTCACCAATCAAAACTGGGTTATTTTTGGTGCGGCGCTGCAACACTTGGATGGTTCGGCGAATTTCGTCGTCTCGTCCGATCACCGGATCTAACTTGCCCGCTTCCGCGCGCTCGGTTAGATCGATCGTGTATTTTTCTAAGGCTTGGCGAGCTTCTTCAGCTTCGGGTTGATTCACGTTTTCACCCCCCCTTACCTCGTTAATAGCGGCCTCCAACGCTGATTTCGTTAGCCCCGCGGCTTCCAATGCTTTTTTGACCGCCGTTTGTGCTTCTAATGCCGCGAGTAACACCATCTCACTCGAAATATAGGCATCATTGCGTTGTTGCGCCAACTTGTCGCTAGTATTGAGCAAACGCGCTAACTCGTTCGACATGTGCACGTCGCCAGTCGCATTTGCAACCGTGGGAAGTTGCTCGAACTGCTTCGTAAGCTCGGCGCTTAAGGAAGCAACATTAGCGCCGGCTTTTTGCAAGAGTGGTCGAGTTGAACCACCTCGTTGATCCACTAATGACTTGATTAAATGCACAGGTTCGATAACGCTGTGATCCTTACCCACCGCTAACGACTGCGCGTCGGCGATTGCCCCTTGCAACTGATTCGTCAGTTTATCCATTCGCATAACTATCTCCTTTTGATGACGCCGCGCGTCAATCATTCTTGGCATAGATATGGGGACAAAAAACCCTATTTCAAGCAGGGTCTTTTTTAACAACTCCACACAGCATTCGATGGGAACTCGCATCGCGGCGATAAGAATGCAAACTAGGTTCGCACATTGTGCACAGCTCGCTGAGAACCAAGTGCTGAACACCCATACCTCTTAACTGCGCGACGGCGAGCTGCTTCAGGTCCAGCCGATACTTACCCATCTCGTCAGTGTCGATTTTTACATGGGTGCCGATATCGATATTTTCAAACCCGGCCGCTTGCTGAAAGGCCTTGACCACATCGGGACCGACTTGAAAACAGTTCTTACAGATCGCTGGGCCGATCCAAACGGTCAGTGTTTGAGCCGCACAGGAAAACCCCTGAACCCAATTCTCAATAACGCCACCCGCTAGTCCTCTCCAGCCGGCATGGGCCACTCCCACCTCCGCCCCATCGTAAGTGCAGGCAACTAGGGGCAAACAATCAGCCGTCATAACACCCAAAGCGCCGGCCACAGTGCTGACGCAAGCATCGGTATCGGTAAGCTCCGCGCTAGGCTTGCAAACTTTAGTGCAATGATTACCGTGCACTTGCCGCATGCAAGTGATCGTCTCCACCTTAAACTCTGTCGCTAACTCCGCCAACGTGCTTCGGCCAGCATCGCTCCAGTCAAATGACCTTAGCTCGGCCCCGAGCTTCCCCCCAGCGCACCAGAACCGTATTCCTGTGGGCAAGTCCCCCGCTAAGGGAAACCACGTTTCTAGGGTGTTATGGGGCATCGTGGCGCTCAAGCGTTTCCAATAACTGTTGCATGTCAATCGGCATCGGGGCTTCGAAACTCACCCACTCGTCCGACTCTGGGTGAAAAAACGCGAGGGCTCTGGCATGCAGCGCTTGCCTCGGAAAATCGCGGATCGATTGCACCAACTCAGACGAGCTATTCCCGGGAACCCGGGCACGCCCCCCGTATATGGCGTCGCCCACCAGAGGATGCTTCTTGTGTGCCATATGCACTCGAATCTGATGCGTTCGTCCTGTCTCGAGCTTGAGGTGTAGCTCGGTGAAATGCTTGAACCTTTGCCCTAAGCTATAGTGCGTGCGGGCAGGCTTACCCGTGGCAACAACGGCCATTTTTTGACGCATAGTCGGGTGCCGCCCAATCGGCGCATCCACCACCCCTCCACCCGTCATGGCACCATGCGCAATCGCCACATAGTGTCGCGAAACCTCACGCGATTGCAGCGCGTCCACTAAAGCCGTGTGCGCTTGCAGCGTTTTTGCTACGACCATCAAGCCCGAGGTATCTTTATCCAAGCGATGCACAATTCCAGCCCTAGGCAATTGCTCTAACGATGAGTCATGAGCCAACAGAGCATTTACGAGAGTTCCATCCCAATTGCCTGCTGCTGGGTGCACGACCAATCCAACCGGCTTATTCACCACAATGACGTCTTCATCTTCATACACAATATCCAGGGGGATCGACTGGGCCTCCCAGTGCACAACAGGTTCTAACTCAGCATCCAAACTGAGCACCGCATCGACCTCAACACTCTGTTTGGCTTTTGCCGTCTGACCATCCACTAACAGTGCACCTGACTTTATCCACTCCTGAAGCTTACCGCGCGAAAACTCAGGCCATAGAGCCGCTGCCACTTGATCAATACGCTTCCGATGCAACTCGATTGGGACAATTCCGCTGCGATGTATTACTTCTTTCATAACGTACCTGTTTATGTAGTGGCCGGCATGTGGTTAAATGCCGCTTCGATAAAACTAGAGTTTACCACTTTGATGACGCTTAAAAACTCACGCTTGGGCTTCTTTTTGGCATCGAGCCTTATGTTCTTGATAATCGGCGGCTGCGCCAGTAACGACGAACTCGACAGCCAAGCCAATGCCGCAGAACAGCAGATATACTCGGAAGCGCAAAAGTACCTTCGCTCGAAAAACTACGACATGGCGATCAAAGCCCTGCAGCAACTCGAGTCGCGCTACCCCTTTGGGAAATACGCCGAGCAAGCCCAACTTGAAATTATCTATGCACACTATGGCGCCTACGAGCCGGAAGCTGCCATTGAGGCCGCCGATCGATTTATTCGACTGCATCCACAACACCCGAGCATTGACTACGCCTACTATATGAAGGGCTTGGCCGCGTACTCTGGTAACTCGAACATTTTTTCTCGTTTTCTTCCCACGTCAGAATCATCGCGTGACACCAAACATATCGAAGAAGCATTCACCGAATTTGCGCAATTACTGGCTCGCTTTCCAGAGTCTGAATACGCAGCAGACGCGCGCGCACGTATGGTTCATCTTAGAAATTTGCTGGCGCGCCATGAAATCGATGTGGCCAACTATTACTTCCTTCGCGGAGCGTATTTAGCCGCCGTAAACCGTGGCCGTTATGTGATCGAAAATTATCAGGGCAGCACAGCAATGGCTGACGCCCTAGCCGTTATGGCGCATGGTTACTTTTTGTTGGATATGCCAGAGCTCGCCCAAACGTCGATCGACACCTTAAAAGTGAACTACCCCGACCACCCCAGTTTGTCAAAAAGTGGCGAATTTGACGTTGCTCAAGTCGATGATGCCGACCAGTCTTGGATTAACAAAGCCAGCCTAGGTTTGTTTGATCCGCCGCAGCCGCCTCAGTTCAACTATGAACCCTAAACTTTGATAGCCAGGCTTACACACCTGGCTTCCATTTTGAAGTGATCGGGTAACGTCGATCGCGTCCAAATCCCCGACGAGTTAAACGCACGCCAATCGGCGCTTGTCGTCGCTTGTACTCGTTCAAATCGATTAACCGTACGGCCCGGTGCACATCGGCCTCGGCAAAGCCTCTTTCGATGATGTTTTGCGTGCTACAATCTTGCTCTACATACAAATCGATAATCTGATCGAGCACCTCATAGGGTGGCAGCGAGTCTTCATCTTTCTGGTCAGGCGCCAATTCCGCAGAAGGTGGCCTCGTTATGACTCGCTCGGGAATACAGGGGCCCAAGCTGTTTCGATACCAACACAAGGCGAACACCAAGGTTTTGGGCACATCTTTTAGCACATCAAAACCACCCGCCATATCACCGTACAGAGTCGAATAACCTACTGCTATCTCGCTTTTGTTGCCCGTTGTAAGCACCAGTTTACCGGTCTTGTTGGAAATAGACATTAAGACCACGCCGCGCGCGCGAGCCTGCAAATTTTCTTCCGCCGTGTCAGGCTTTCGGCCCTCGAATTCCTCTTCTAGGGCGCTCATAAAGGCGTTATAGATCGGCTCTATGGGAATGACCGAGTAGTTCACCGCCATACGATTGGCCTGCTCAGCTGCATCCTCTAAACTCATCTGGGACGTATACTTAAAAGGCATCATTACGGCCTGTACGCGATCCGCTCCCAACGCGGCTTCAGCAACCGCAAGCGTCAAAGCTGAATCGACTCCGCCGGACAAACCCAGCACCACGCCGGGAAATCCGTTTTTATTGACGTAGTCGCGAACGCCCACGACCAGTGCTTGCCAGACCTCTTGCAAGTCGGTGAGCGCAAAACCAGCCAGTTGATCCGTCACCGCCTGCTCTGAGGCGTCTGCAGGCCCAAAAGGGTATTTAACCATTTCACATGCATCATCAAACCTAGGTAACTGCCTAATCACCTTACCTTGGGAATTCATCACAAAAGAGCCACCGTCAAAAACGAGCTCGTCTTGTCCTCCCACTTGGTTAACATACACAACAGGAACACCCGTTTCGGCCACGCGCTTGGCTACAATACTCAGACGTTCGTTCTGCTTGCAGCGATGAAAGGGGGACGCATTCAAGTTAAGGATGAGTTCTGCACCGGCAGTTTTGGCCGCTAGGGCGGGCTCTGGTGCCCATATATCCTCGCAAATAGTCAGGCCTACCTGCACCCCGTGAATCGCGACCACACAAGGCTCCGTACCAGGCTCGAAATAACGCTTTTCATCAAATACTTGATAGTTTGGTAAGCACCACTTGTAATACTCGCCAATCAAGGATCCCTGGTTGATTACGCCAGCAGCGTTGTATAACACACCGTCAATACGACGCGGATAACCTACGATAACATAGGCTGTCGTAACCACCTGGCACAGCTCGCTAAGCGCGACTTGCACACGAGGCTCAATACTTGGACGCAACAACAAGTCCTCAGGGGGGTATCCCGTCAGCGTGAGCTCTGGGAAGACAACAACGGGACGAGAGAACTCGCTTTGTGCGCGCTCTATGATGCTTTTGCAAAGCGCGAGATTGCCTTCAAAATCGCCCACATGGGTATTGCACTGAGCCAGCACCAGTTGCATCGTTTCTGTCACCACTAAACGCCTCGCTGCTAAAAGAACGCGAGTATAGGCAATTCAGTCAGAGAGTGCACCCATCTCTACCAGCATCGGGAAGGATCCCTTCCGCTAGCGCTCTTAGCACCGGTTCGACTTAAACTCAAGGTCGCGCATGAGGTGTCGTTAACCTGCGAATTTAATGGCTTTGCCTCAAAACCATCCCATTGACCGCTGTCAGCCACCAAAGCGATCTGATACATGGCATCGGCTTCAGCACTAACATCAGCGTTAGCATTCACATAAAAGGGGTCTGGCAGTCCAAGCTCCTCTAGAGTCGCAGCGTACGCTTTATTGTTAACAAAGTATTGGGCTTGACGCGCCGCTGTGTCGGTCAAAATCCCCTGAGCAATCAGACGGTGACTTCGAAGTACAGAGCTTTGATAACTTGGTACGGCAATCGTCGCCAAGATCCCAACAATCACAATGACCATCATTAGTTCAATTAACGAAAATCCAGAGATTCGCGATGACCGCGCAGTACGCGCTACAACGCCTTGATTACAAATCATCTAAACCTAGCTCCCGGAAATAAGCTCGCCATAAAAAACGGCCCTCTAAGTCTCTGATATCGCCACCAGGCACCAAAATACCGTAGCGACCCTCAACGGCTATAGGGGTAATACCCGCGGGTATACCTGGTGAATCGAGTATCGTGTAACGATCACTCAGAGTAATCGTTTCAGAATCACCCTGCAGATTTAGCACCGGTGACCCATTGGCGAACGCAACCGCGTACAAACGCCCACTGCCGACCCCGGGAGCACACTGCCCCTCAACTGACTCGCCCTCGGGAAGATACGTCGTAAAGAAACTGACGCCCTCTGCTGTGATAGGGCTCGCTAAGCCTTTTTCACCTAACTGGCCTAAAGATAGCTTCCACCCATAAGGTAAATCACTCGGCTCACAATCGGCATCTTCCAGAGAGCCGCAAATTGCCGTGATATCCAGCAAATCCTCATGAGTTACACTATCGCTTCGCGTATCGCCGTCGCCCGAGCTTACGAGCGTATCCTTAATCACATAGACAAAATCATTTACCGCTGCACCTCTAGGATTGGCTCGATCTCCGCTACTGATCACTACGCCGATGTAGGAACGACTGCTTTCGACTGCCACGCCCTCGGCATCGACATTACTCACATCTTCATTGGCGAAAACGACGTCCGGCGCGTGAAAGAAACGCCGATCTGACGTGCCCGAACCACCAAGCTCCGCCAACAAACTGGCACTCCAATCGGTGCCGTCCTCAGGGAAATCCAAGCGCCATAAGTTACCGCCGGTATCGCCAACGTAGGCAATGTCCGTCACGCCGTTTAAATCGACATCGGCACTGGTGACATTAGAGGCAACACTGTGTTCAATACTGACCGAGTGGCTCGCGGCCCAGAGCAGAGCGCCTGTCTGAGCATCGACCACATAAACATCGTTGCCGATGCCATCGGTGGTCCTAATATTTCGAACGTCTTTACCAATACGGGACTGATAATCAGCTGACCACCCGCCATTATAACCAGCGCCAAAAATAAGCACTGGGCGCAAGCGACCCGCCATGCGCACTTGGGTCACAAGGGGTTTTGAAAAAGTCAGTCCCATGCGTTCGAAGCCAGCGGTGTCAGGGGTTATTGACCACATAAGGTGAGGTACTGCATCGGGGTCGCTAACATCCAAGGCGTAAACGGCCTTACCGCCTCGCCGCAAACCAAAAAAGATAATGGCCTTGTCACCCTCCCCCGCTAAATTACCGTCGTTAACGCCCCCTTGAATACTACCGTCACGATTGCGATCAATTAACAATGAGCTGACTTCTGCATCTACTCCATAGGGGTGATAACCCGGCGCGGGCTGGGTATTACTGGCCAAATAATACTGCGCTGACAATACCTCTTGTGGCATAAAGGCCCACACCTCACGACCCGACTGGGTGCCGTTAGCGTCGGTATTTTTTACCTGGCGTAACCACCCGTCGTTACTACCAAAGAACAGTCTGATATTTGGATTTGCCAAACTATAACCACCACCCGCTCCGTCAGAATCGCCGTAATTCATGGGTAAGGGCTTAGAGTGCAACACGTCACCCATCAACCACTCCCTGGGTTCTTCCGTGTCTGACAGCTGAGCATCGAGGGCCGTCAATCCTCGCATCCAAGCGATCATATCCGTTGCCACTTGAGTTTCAGAACCCGCAAACTGCCCCGAGCTGTGTGTTACTAGTGCTGACGCCAGGCCACTCGCGAGACTGGTGTCAAGGTCGACCAATTCAGACGTGTCGAAGGGGTTCTGCACATACAAATTGCGCGTACATGCGGCGCCTAAACTATTCGTTGGCGCAGGGGTGCACTCGTTAAAAGAAGTCCCAGGCAACTGCTGCCCGGCGCCACCACGTTTTACCGAGTGGCCATCGCGGCCAGATATTTCATCCAAGTCTGGATCAGCGGTGACGACATCATCTAAGCTAGCGTCGGTCCAGTAAGTGAGAGCCGAATTCACAATACGCCCATCAGTGGCATCAAAGGCCCGCTGACTGTTCACATCTTGAATTTCTGGCACAAGAACAGCGTCGCCATTAGCGTTGGTCGTACTCCGACGTCCAATTTTCAATTTCTTGATGTTCCCCGGCCAACGCGCTCCCTCTTCGACCTGAAACAGCGCCAGGAATACATTGTCGTAAGTTTCTGCGCGGTTGAACACGTTCACGGGAACCGAGGCGGCGACCAATGTCGAGCTTTCAGTGATAATAGAATTAAAAATCGCGGCAAAAGCGGCCGTAATATCCGCGCCAGAGCCTAGTGACAGCGCGTTGTCAGTACCCCCAGCGCGAGCCCACTCATCCTGCGTCCGATTGGTAGTATCCGAGATAAAATATGAGGTAACCGACTGATCACCCTCCACCACAGGCAGCGTACCCGAGTAGTCTTCACCGGCATTGGGAGCAACATCAATAGCCTTGAGAGCCGCAATGATGTCAGTTTCGTCTCGAGCATCGGATAATCCAAGCCCCAAGGGTCGCAAAGCTTTGATGGCATCGTCAGAATCATCGCCTGCCGTCGTTGTCCCGAATAACGTATTGACCATGAACACTCTCGAGCATGCCCAATCATCCGAACTGCCCTGCTCGAAAGGGGATTGGTAATCCAGCGTCGAAGCCCCGCCGGCGGCAGACCATGCGCCGGTATCTGGCGCCAAGAGAGTATTCCAAGGCTCTGCTATGTCATTGCTCGCCGCGCCCATGGGACTGCGAGCATCACCACTGTTAAAATCATCGTAACTCAGGTAACCGTTATACACGCTTTGACCCGTGATGTAGCGGTAAAACTCGAAGTAAATTTCTTTGAGCTGATAGGGATGACCAGACCAAGCCCCCTTGCTACCGAAACTCGAACTGGGTTGTGGAATGCGACCCAATCGTGCGAAGAAATCATCGCGCTCGGTTGTGTCGGTCACATCGAAGAAGCCCTTTAATACATAGGCGCCATTACTGCAACCGAGCCCCGTGCCCGCGGGGATTTCGTCGGGACCAGAGGCACCGTTGCCGGTACAGGTATCGTCATGTGAAACCATTAAACCAATTCGAATACCGCTATCTACTACGACATCGCTAGTCAGAACAACGCGAATAGCTGCACGTAAGACATCAAAAAGACTCACGCGCAATCCCATAGACAACCATTGACTGGTCAAGTCAGGCAACATCGCAAAATGCGTCAAATCGACGATACCGTCGCCGCCCTCTGTAAACGAGCCATCGGAATTTCGCGTCATTAAATCTAACTGCTGATACAGCTCATCAGCCAGATTTCCAGCACAGCTGGCGCTGGCTGCAGATGAGCACTCGGTAGAGCCTAAGTTAGAACGAAGATCCAGGGTTAGCATCACCATGGGCTTGG
>Ga0209137_1001091_pt1 | contig 26668 bp, 39 predicted proteins | sample SaaInl5LU_22_DNA_FD_184642 | JGI IMG/M metagenome (GOLD analysis project Ga0209137, IMG submission 184642) | Marine microbial communities from expanding oxygen minimum zones in the Saanich Inlet - ESP_105LU_22_DNA (SPAdes) (version 2) | ecosystem: Environmental > Aquatic > Marine > Intertidal...
TAGTATTTTTTTAACCATAAGGTTATTTATGCTAGTTTGTATTTCTCGTCATGAGCTTTACCAGTGCCATAATCACCGTCGTACATACGAATTGTCTCTGCATCAAAAGTAAGATACTGACCAATGCGTGTACCGGGTCGGATCTTCATCATACCGCCGTTAACGTGCATTACCCCAGCCATAACCCCCTGATAACCAGAGTCATACAAACCAGATGTGAGGAATACACCATTACGGTTCAGAGTAGACCGAGTGATAACCCAACCAGCCTCGCCCTCAGCAACTTCAATCTCATTCTCCATAATCACTTCATAGCAACCTGGTTCGAGGTGAAAATATCCATCACTCTTAACGTCAATTGGAACGCTGCCGCGATGTACCTTCTGAGTTTCATCAATAATAAACTCGCGGGTCTTAATCTGAAAGATTTTGCCTAACCGAAGATCTACAGCGTTAGGCTGAATATCTTGAGGCTGGACGGCCGATAGGTTAGATTTACTTGACTGACTTGCAATATGCTTCATAGTGATTCCTTAATCTTTTGTATCATGGTGTGAACTTTATCGTGTAGATCGGGTAATGATCCATCATTACACAGGTGGTAGTCAACAAGATGGTCATCAAAACCCCGCTCAGTAATGTGGCCATCGTACTCATGGTCAGGTCGACTGACCTTAACAATAATAGCGTTGTGTTTACGCAACATTGTGTATTCGTTGTCAAACCGCATATCTGTAACTAAGAACAACTTCTTGTTCAGTCCCAATGCAGGTGTGTTAAACTCATTTTCAATATACTTGTTGAATTGATTGGGATCATAGTTGCGCATCATCATACCAATCTCGCGAACAAGATGACGGCCTTCCATTTCTTGTCCCATGTATTGTACAGTCGTCCTTTTAAACTGATCGTATGCAAGAATATCCCTCAGTCCAAATAAGAACTGAATTTGTTTCTTGATAGGATCAGCAAAGGCAATTTGCTGCACATCATACCAGTCGTGGGCATACTGCCGCCGAATTATATCAGCAACAGTATCCTTACCACAACCCTTCGCGCCTGTGAATGCAATTACGGTCATTTTTTCCAGATCATTGAGTTGATGTATTCGATATTCCAGAACACATCTGAGTGACTATGGTCATCATTATACGCGAAGTCCACTTCTTTTTCAAACTTACCATACCGTAGTCCTGTGGGAGAGTGGTCGAAGCGAAGACCATTCATACCTGCCCACACAGCCGCACTTGAGTCCCAACTAAAGATATACGGAGCATACTGACTCAACAGTTCAATTTCCCTCGGACCATCTACCATGCCCAAGCAATGGAATCGCTTGATAGCTTTATTGTTTAGCAAATTGCGGCGTTCAAGCTCTTTGAATACCTTCCAACGAGACAGAAAGCGCTGCAACTTATATGCATCATCACGTGCCGCATCTTTGAACGTACCTTCGTGAACTCCACACGCAATAGGAGCGCCCAAGATTGATATACCAATTAGATCAATGTCTTCGTTATTCAAAGCCCACTCGTATGCATTGATATAGTCTAGCATGTCACCGAACTCAGACTGAGGAACAAAGAATGTATCAAACCCAGCTGCCTTGAACTTAGGTGCAAGATCCTGTGCTGCCTGAATAGTCTTTAATGCAGACTCCTTAGGATAGTCAGACAACACGATACAATCAGCACCACATGCCTTACCCATCTCAATTAACTTACTAGACTCATACATTGGACGCCCGAGTTTAAACATCTCGAATGCACTGTTATCCATAATCTTATAGCGGCCATCTTTTAGACCAGCATAGTATGCACAGTACTCTGGATCTTCCTCGACAAGGTGAGCAAGAATTAGATGCGCGCCGTTATCCTTGGTATACAGATCCAAGTAAGCGGTAGGAGAGATGTGACAAAAGTTAATCTCTGCTGTTTTAGAACGAGGTACGGGCATTATTTACTCCAGGACATACGGCAACCGTTCTCGCCGTCTTCAGACACTTCAATTGTAAAGTCACGTGCTGGCCACATTTCAATACACTTTGCATATAGGTCACGAGCCATCATCTCACAAGACTTGAAGTCAAGTTGCAATGTGCCATCGTTATACCAACGCTCCATTATACGCTTAGCCTGGATAAATTCAACATCTCGGTCATCGTGGAATACTTCCATCTCAACACGGAAGTGAAAGATATGTCGATGTGGGTCAGCCAAGAAACTGACATCAAGCCAGTCTCCAGTCTTTAGCTTTGGATCAGTACCAGCTGCTGGGTAGCGATGGATGCCTTCTTTACGAAAGGTCACCCAAATAAAATCTTTACTCATATATTCTCCTTAATTAACAAGGGCTAGTGTACCAGCTTTACCGGTATGGGTAAACGCTTCTCTCCAGTTGGTCTTAGAGAAGGTAACACAAGCATATTGCGAACGCGCACGAGGCTTGCGCGCGTTGCTAACAGGCTTAACGACGAGCAGCCGATCCACCTTAGGTGATTCGGCATACTTGTCAAACAGTTCAGGGGTTGTAAAGTTCGAACCAAGTTTCTTCAACTCGGTGGTTGTATTATCAACAACAACGTCGTATCCAGATTGGTTATCAATACCAAACACGGAACCACGGTCATAGAAACAAAAGAAGAACTCGCCAGGACCAACTTGAACGTTGCCTGGCTTATAGTTCATCAAAGTGAATTCAGTAATGTGGTACAGTGGATGATTAACAATCCTGGGTTCGATCAAGTCAGCGACATTACTCAGCTTGCCAGTATCGTTAACATCAGTAATCTCATTAACCTCAACCATGTCGAGATACTCAATTACATCTTTTGTATTCAGATCATTCTCGTGTGCAGAGCCACAAAAGATTCCGGTTAGCTCGCGGACAAACCAAACGTAATCTTTTGAGTTTTTAGGATTGGACAATCCTTCACGGGTTTGCAAAAACTCATCAACACGACCATAGATCTCAGAATAATCAACCATGACAAACCTTTCAAAGCGAAGAACAATTATCCGTTACTTCTTCTTTTTCGGCAACAGATGTTTGTAATCCGGATAATAACCAAACGGAGGGTCTGATACCTCTTTAGGAGTATTTTCCGGAGTACTACTTTCTAGCCACATCGAGGAATACTTGAATAGTACTTGTCCTTCAATAATAACACATCGCATGAGGTGGTCCTGGCGGTCATAAATGCCGTCTGGTACTTTCAGCTTATAATGATCCTTAATACTGCGGACTGATGTTAACTCATCACAACGTGCTACGCCATATAACTGCTTTGGATTAGTTACGATTGACATTTGCCATTACTTCCTTACGCAATTCGCTATTGGCCGCACCGAACTGTCCTAGGCAACAGGCAGTAACAGTAGTACTATTAGTGTCCTTAATACCTCGCTGAGAAACACATGTGTGTCCAGCATCGACAACAACCATTACGTCTTGAGAGTCAGTAATGAATGCAATTGCATGAGCAATTTGTTGCGTCAAACGTTCCTGTACCTGAGGACGCTGCGCAAAGTATTGAGTAATACGGTTCAGCTTAGATAGTCCTAGTACTTTCTTTCCAGGAATGTATGCAATGTGAGCCTTTCCGATAATAGGACGAAGATGATGCTCACAATCAGAATACAACGTGATATTCTTTTCAAGCACAAACTCATCACCATGACAGAATTTATTCTCGACAGTCGTACACTTAGGAAAGGTATCGTAGCGAAGACCAGAAAAGATCTCATCGACATACATCTTAGCAACACGGATAGGGGTTTCTTCCAACGAATCGTCGGTCAAATCAAGACCCAATGTCTTCAACATTTCTTCAGTGAGCGAGGCGATCTTGTGGATCTTCTCTTCACGTTCAGCTTTAACCAATTCGGTAATCGGTGTGTTGATACCAAGAGTATCGAGATACTTATTTACGGCACGGCCCAATTCAGGGTTAGATTTACTCATTTTAATTTCCTTCTCAGATTATTGTTTAACGACGGAGGAGAGGCGAGGTCCGTCAGGCCTGGGCCAGGAAAAAACGCATTGCACGTGCAACCCTGGAATACCTTGTTGCTTTTTAAATTTTTCATCACACATCATAATATAAAAGAGGTTGTTAGTCAACAAGTTCACTTACAATCTTGTCGAACATTTTACCGTTCTGTTTACCAAACTTTTTAATGAATGCTTGTTTGATCTCATCGTGAGGTTTCTCTGTATCCATAACCTCACGCGTGATGTATTTCTTCATTGCTGCTTGGTTTGTAGCTTCGGTGACTTGCTTGAATGACTTCATGGTAACTCCATTAGGATTAATTGATATACCTATTTATATCTCAAGCTGGTTTAATGATGTTGAGCATGTCGGTGTATAGCGCAGAGACATCTTCTGTTTCCTGCAACACCTCTGTGAGGTTGTTCTTGTGATAGATACGAGCAATCTTACGTACGTACTTCTTATCCAAGTTTAACGCACCTGCAACATCAGCAATAGCCTCTTTCTGAAAGTCACGTTCGGCATCGACTCGCGTCATGGAGTTGGATAGCTCTTGAACAGCATCATAGAGCTTTTTACGATCAGCTGGGTTACTTAACATCGGTTAGCTCCTTTACAATTTCTTCCGAACGCTTGTCGACGAATTCTTCAACAATACCTAGACCTTCTGCCAAAATTAACAGAATACCTGCCCACCAAAAGTTACCGCCCATCAGGGTAGCGCCGGCGGCAAAACGAATACCGCTTTTAAACATTGACACGTTGAAATGATTCATAATTTACTTTCGTTAATTTTCTTCATGATTTGTAATACCTGCTCTTCAGGTTTGTTCACCATTCTTTCAGTACACACTTTACAATAGTCCTCATATTTAAACAACTCATAGTTCATCATTTTGTCAACATTAGATTGGGTAATGTCAAACTGACGCGAACCATTGATTACCTTCTTACTACAATGTCTGATCTTTTGGATCTCAAAGTCAACAACTGGTACAGAGGGATATGCAGCGCATATTCGTCTCTCTAGCTCAGGCGCTTGTTGTAATACAGCATACGTGGGTGATCGCGAATTGTATTCCTTGAGGATAGTGTTTGCGTGATATACATCAAGCTGGTGTGTCTTGATGTACTCTTGATAACCCGGAGTTTTAATTATCAGGTTATAGTTATTATAGTCGTTTTCTTCAAAAAAGTCAAACTGTCCTAGTTTCTCAATTCGATCGCCATAGAAGTCCAATACCAGATGCTCAACATACAATACCTCGGGATCTTCCAATATAGATGGGTACCTCTTTCTAACAAATGAGTTAGAGAGAACTGTTGGAACAAAATTCTCATACTTCTTTATCTGATCAATTACTTCGGTGAGATTTTTAATCAACCCGGGTTCCCCACCCAAGAGATTAATCCGCATCTTGTGGTCTTTAAACATCTCTAGAGTGTTATTCAAGAAATCCATATCGACATCAAGATTACGCATCTCAAGAGTCCAGGCCGTACAATAGTGACACGACTTATTGCACGACTTGGACAAGTAGAAGTCAATAGGATGATACCCACTCTGGTTAACTTGATCAAGAGATTTCATAGCATTGATTTTATAGTAGTGGCAACTTGATTAACTTCTGAGTCAGTCATCCACGCATGAATAGGCAATGACAATACTGTATCTGCGGCTATCAAAGATGATACACACAAATCGGTTCTATGATCAATTGTGTCAAACATAGGGTGCAGTGACATGGGCCTGTCGTAGTGAACTGATGCATTCAAGGCGCGCCTGATAAAATCTCGTGTAAATTTAGTGCCAAGTCGAATGACATACTTATGATAGTTGTGATTGAGTCCGCTGCTCACATTCTGTACGATAGCTGGTACGGAGGCTAGTTTACTGTCATACATCATTGCTATCTGCTGTCGTCTTAGTTGCCATTGATTAATCCGTTGTAATCTGTAACGAATTACCTCAGCGTTCAGTTGATACATTCTGGAGTTTCGACCTAACATATCAAATGTTGAGTCAGACAATCCGTGGTTAGTCATACTCTTAACTCGAGCTGCTAGATCATCATCATCAGTAACCAAAGCGCCCCCACCACTAATTCCAGCAATTACTTTATTGGAATTAAAACTTATAGCACTGCACTTACCAATGCTTCCAGCTCGTATAGAGTTTAAACTCGATCCCAACGACTGTGCAGCATCTTCGATCAACAGTATACCAGACTCAGTACAAAATTGCTGGACGTCGGTTATGTCAACCATGTTACCAAATAAATGTGTGTACATCAACGCTTTGGTATTAGGTGAAATCATCTTCTTAATGCTGGCCAGGGATATGTGATATGAGTCAAGATCAATATCACAAAACACAGGCCGGGCGCCCGAAAGAGAAATGCTTGTGGCCGAAGCTATGAATGAAAAATTAGTAACCAGTACTTCATCACCCGCTCCAATATTATTTGCAACTAAAGACAAGGTCAAAGCATCAGTAGCGCTGTTACACACAACTGCATGCTTACGACCTACAATCGCTGCTAGTTCTGTCTGAAGGCCAGAAACACTATCCCCACCTTGCTTAGACATTACATCAGCAAAGATGCTGTTGTAGTCGTTAGCATTAAACAGATATTCGCGTTCCCAACCATCATAGGATACCATGATTACTTTCCGATAATATTTTCCCACAGGTAGGCATGCACTCGAGCGGACACTCGATATCCACGTCGCAGAGCCTCATCAGCAATCACATGAGCAGGAATATGACCACCAACCTCACCTTTCTGACCCTCTACAGTACCACCCAAAGGCATAATCCATACAGGATAGGTCACACCCGCTCGACGATATAGCTGAACAACTTCTTCAATCTCATTCCAAGCATCATCAGCTCCATTGCAGACAAATTTAAGCTGTCCTTGATGAGATAGATCATGGTAGTCGGCAACAATCTCAGGTAGGATAGCTTTCTCACGCTTCTCGCCAGCGACCGTCCACAACTTGGGACTAACCGAGAAGAACAACTCAGTTGAAAAGTTGTTAGCCCAGTACGCCACAAACTCATCTGTTAATGGCTGAGTTCCATTCGTCTCAAAGGTAACACTAGGGATTGTCTGTTTATTAGCGTCATAATAATTCAACACTTCGACAACTGCACGCTGAGCGTGCTTCATCATAGGCTCTCCGCCAGTAAAACACATATGAATGTTATCATTAAAATTGCGATTGGGAATAGCATCAAGAATTTTCTCAGCAATTTCACTAGCGGTCTCCTTATGCTGCAAGTGCTTAAACTTAGCAGACCAAGAGTACGAAGAGTCGCATCCTCGCTCAAACACAGGCAGGTCTTCAATCTTCTTGTAGTCTTCTACTTTGATATTTTGATAAGGTAGGACATAGGTATCGGGATTAGTCGGATCCGATTGACCAAATCCATCACACTGTAAATTGCACAAGAAGAACCGAAGCCATGCAGTCGGCTCGCCAGTGTACTTACCTTCACCTTGCATAGAGTAGAAAATCTCACTATACGCATACTGCTTACTCATTTTACATCCTTTTTAACAATCGTCCATGTACCATCTTTGTTGTCGATCCATGTCATCACATCGCCGACTTTCCATCCCGCAGCTTCCATCAATTCATCGGGAAACTCAACAGCTAGGTCACCTTCAAATTCAATGATCGGTACTGTCCATGATGTTTGGATATTTGTTGTGTCGCTCATGCAAACAAGTCCTCATTCCACTCGCGATGGCCTTCACGATAAGCCATATTAGCTTGAGTCTCGCGTACCTCTACTCGGTAGCACCACAGACGCTCAGCCTCTGCAGGTCCCCACATATCAGGAATGTACACTCCGTTGACATAATTGTACAGCTGATCAGACAGACCTTCACAACCCAATTTAGGAAGGATAGTTAGTTTAGCAATACCGCGGCGTTGCATCTCCATGTACAGCTCTAATTCAGGATCGTCTTCAGCAACGAGTAACGTATGGTCAAACTGACTTTCCAATACATTCTTCAATTCTTTTAGACCACCATAGTCGGCAGCCCAGTTACGGACATCTAGGTCATCGGTACCAAAGTAAAACTTCATCGAGAAGCTATAGCCGTGGATTGTGTTACAGTGACTATCAGCCCGCCACTGTCGGTATGCGCATGGGAATGCGTCATGATACTCTTTAGTACTTGTGTACTTGTATACTCTTGGTTCGTTCATATAAGTTCCTCTTTAGAGGGGGGCAGAATGTTTTGAGAGGGTTGATCCCCGGTTAGGCCTCTAGCTAGCATTATATTAGATATCCAACTTAAAGTCAACAATCTTGACACCCAGCGCCCAGTTCTCTGCAGCATCTTCAACATACTGGAGACTGTAATCTGGAAAGCGCTCTTCCCAAATCATCGCATCACCAACATAATAGTTGATCTTGAATCGCTCGTCCCTAGAGTCAAGAACAATCTCACATCGATTGTTGATATCATCATCACTATAGTAAACTGAAATAACTTTATCCATTTGTGTATTCTCCAATCATGGGGAACGCCTGAGTAATGGCTTGCGCGCAAGCCTTAGCAACCTGGATATGTTCCTTTTGAGTGCCATTAGCTGAGCGGAGTTCAATGTAATGGATCCAAGAGCGAATTGTGCCATTGACCTGCAACCTAGACATCATCAAGCCTTCTGGCAATACTGCCCTAGCCTGTTCCTTGGCAATACCATTATCAATAGCCCAACTGTAAGCCTCCTTTGCGGCATCGCGAACTTTGACTTGCTGTGCTTCCCACATCCAGGCAAGACGCCGACCTTCGTCCGTGGTCATATCAACGTCTACACTATTCTGTCTATTTTTCTCGTCCTGAAGGCGTGGTTCGCGAAGTACCATTTCCAAATCTTTAGTTGGATCTGCGTACCTTTGTGAGAACTCTTGAAAGGAGAACGAGCGGTGTCGTAGTAACTGACGGCCGATGTCTCGGGTTGTTTCAACTTCGATACAGGCTGAGACCATTTCAAATGGGGACCAGTGTTTGTGCTTGGCCAGATATCCGAGCAGTTTTTCAGCAGTCGCTGTATTAAACTGGTTGGCTGGATTGCTAACTCTGGCGCAGTATGCAATAAGGTCCTGCGCGTCATATAACCCTTGATCATATAATTCCCTCGTAGGTTTGGAAAAGCTGATTAGTGTTGCTTTCATATCAATCCATCTTAAAGTTTTTAAATTTGTTTGTCGGTGCAGCTGCTGGCATTGTGTCGTTAATCAGATTGCTCTGAGCTTCGTCAACGTCATACAACCGCATTCTAGAACGATCTACACCGACGACAAACCGCTTGAAAGCGCCTGGATCGTTGTATCTATTCTTCAACTGCTTGACCATTATCTGTCCCTGAGCCTCTAGCTCCTCATTGGACACCAGAGCAAACATTAGATCGGCAGTAGCAGGGAGACCAAAACTTTCTGACGTATCCTCAAGTCCAGGATCCGAACTGGAATAACCAGACCGGGTGGTCTGGGTTGCAGACACAATAGGTACGTCGAATTCGACTGCAAGGCCACGAAGCTCTTCAGCAACTGCTTTGATATACGTATACGAATTGATAGACCCTCCCATAGCTTTCATTCTAGACGATGCACAAATATTTAGGTAATCTATAAAGATAATCTCAGGAACAAAATTCTTCTTTAGCTTCAATTCGTTTAGCAAGGCTCGGAAATGACTTGAATTAGCTTGACCAGTAGGATACTCTTTAACAATTAGTTTACCATGAGTCTTGGCTGCAATGTTCTTAACTTTAGTCGTTAACATATCCTTGGACAGCTTATCCAGCTGATCAATGGGTACGTTCAACAGGTTAGCGTCAATCCGCTCGGCAATACGCTCCTCTGCCATCTCCATAGTAATATACAAGACATTGCGGCCTTGGGTCAGAGCATTAGCGCCGACATGACACATAAACAAAGACTTGCCCACGCCAGTACCAGCTAGAGCAATATTCAAAGTCTTGTTGGGTAAACCACCCTTAGTAATTTTATTAAAGTACTCAAGATCAAACGGAATTCGTTCTTCTTGCTCATGATAGAAGTCGTAGCGCTGTTCGACATTCTCAATATAATCGTGGCCAATGTTGGCATCAAACGTAACGGCCAATGCTTTCTGCAAAATATCAGGAAGAGCATTCTTCGTCAGCGTTTGATGTTTCCCATCAATAATAGTGATCGACTCCATAATCGCATTATAGACAGCTCGGTCTTGGCACCACTTTTCAGTAGTATCCAACAACCACTTGTCATCAATAGCTTCTTTACCAAAGATATTAGGAATAATTTCCAATGCATGGCGATAGTGTTCTTCGTTCATATCAGCTTGATCCAGCTCGATCTTAAACGCTTCGAGAGTCGGCAACTTGTTGTACTTTGATACAAACTTACCTACTTCTTTATATAACTGACGATACACACCCTCGAAGTAATCAGGTTTTATAAACGGAAGTACCTTGCGCATAAACGGATCGTTAGTCAGAATATTACGCAATACAGTCTGCTCAATATTAATGTTCATTCGTTATTCTATCTCTTTGTCTGTTTCTCTGGATTGTAGACTGCCATCTGCAATTGACTGCCGAACCAACATGTACAACACATCTCCAGCATATTCTTGCAATGCTGCATTTGTTGTCGACAAATTGATATCAGGAGACTCAATTATACGGAAATTAAATTTAATTTCAACATCTTGTTCTCTATCGCGACCATCCAACTGCACAGATCCATATTGGATAACAGTCTCAGGAAACGGACCAGTTAGGAAGCGAACCTCCCAACTGTCGTTGTCATCCTTAGATGGTACTAGTTGATAGTCTGTATTTTCAACTAGTTGCAACACTTACGATCCTTTCGGGGTCGACGACCGTTTGGTACCCGATCGAGTACTGCTTTTTGAGGAACTCTTTGAAGTCGGTTTGGGCGAAGACTGGCTGCCAGAACGCTTCGGTGAGCGTTTCTTTTTCGCGGTGCTTGCCGCTTTCGATGCCTCCGCTTCCGTCACCGCTGGAGGCGGATGGGGAAACGGCCAGTGACTTGTCCCCGGCGGTTGCGGTGGCGGTGCCTTCAAGTCTTCGGCTGAAGTCCCGTTGGTACCATCCGTTAGACGGTTTAATGACGTATCCTCCTGCGACTGCGACGTCGAGGAGTCCTGAGTATTCTTGTACTCCCCCGTCCCAAGTAACCGAGATAGGAATTCTAGACTTTTCTTTAACATAACGTGATTTCTCCACATTGATTACAAAATGATAACCTTTGATCTCAGTACCAACTTTATCCTGTTGACGACCCAAGATCCAAATGTTGTCAGCAGAGTAGTAGATACCAGTCCCACCGCCAACAATGTCCTTAGGAAAAAGACCAATCTCTTTATAAGTATGGTTAATAGCTAACAGAGGAATATTCTTCATTGTTAGATATGGCGTAACCATACGGAACAAACCCTTCAAGGCCTTTGCACGAGACATATCTGCAACAGATTTCTCGTTCAATGCGTCTTCAACTTCTTTCTTCGAAGCTAAGTTGCCAATTGAATCAATGACGACAATAACCTTATCGTCACGGCCAATTTCCTCAAGCTGAGACATAATATCGAATTTTAGCTCTTCGACATTCGCAACAGGGGTATGTAGGACACGACTCACGTCGATTCCAAATGTTTCGAAGTAAGACTGGGGTGACCCAAACTCCGAATCATAAAATAGCATAATAGCATCCGGATACTTCTTCAAATAGGCGCCAGCCATCAGAAGAGCAAACGAAGATTTAAAATGCTTTGAGGGACCAGCCAAGACAGTCAGTCCAGGTGCCAGTCCTCCGTCTACTGAACCAGACAACGCAACGTTGATCATAGGAACACTAGTGGGGATCATCTCCTTTTCAGAGAAGAACTTAGAATCAGCAAGTATGTCTGTACTAGAGATCTTACTGTTCTTTTTCAACTTATCCATTATACTCATTGTTTATCCTTGTAGATAATGTTTTGCTCAATCTCACGCTCGTCGCGTTCATAGTTCGAGCGATATTGATTGTTAATTGTAATAGCTTTCTCCAGTAGAGTCAACTTATTACTGTACTTGGTAAATGCAGCTGTGTCTTTGGGAAAGCATGCTCCCCCATATCCTTGTTTGCCATCAAACCCAGGTACTCTTGTATGGGAGTGACCCACGCGGGTATCTCTACCTACGGCATTGATAATTGTACTGAAGTTAACCCCAGCGGTAACTGCGGCATCGTAGATCTGATTAAAGAATGTTACCTTAGTAGCGAGGAAGCTGTTAATTGTATACTTAACAAAACTAGCTTCTTCTAGAGTCATCTCTAACACTTCACATGGCGCGCACAAACTATATTGGCTGTACATACTGGCTAACCGCTGAGTGTCGTTGTACGCACCTCCCATGATATGGAACGGAGGATTGATAAACTGCTCGTTAGCAGACTTCTCTGTTAAGAATTCCGGATTGTACACCACCCCACTGACTAGTGCAATTTTGCTAAGAATGTCAGGGGTAACAGTGGACTTGATAGCAATAACATTATCGTGAATCTTACTACCCCGAAGCTTCTTCATTACTCCCAGAAGAATTGTTGCGTCAATTGAACCGCTGTCACCAAAAGGGGTAGGCACACAAACAAATATAAGATCGTATCTTCCGACATGGATATCCTCCAACTTAGGGCTATCAGGGTATTTAGGATCTACAATAGTCTTTTCTACCCTGGGGTGAGTAAACCCATAATCAACTGCTTTACCCACAAAGCCATGCCCAATAATCAACACTTGCAATTTTCTTAACATCATATTAACCGTTCTTATAAACATACTCTAAAGCAGAATCGGCCTCGCGTTCCATAGGCCTATTCTCATACCACTTACCATGATCCATATCAAACTGTCGACACATATCAGCAATCTGCTTCGATGTGATAGGATACTCTCTCTTGATGGCATTACCAGCTAGCGCGACCATTATCTGATACATCTTGCGGTACCACCCCCCATCAGCAATCATCATATACTCAGACGCCTGACGTTTAGGCCAGAACGGACAGTCGTGATACCCTGTCCAGTTTACCGATGTGTTATTTAGCTGGTCTTTACGGTGCTGGATGACTTGGTCTCTCCATGCATCGGGGAGACGATCAAGGAAGTTTGCTGCTGAACTTTTTCGATCGTCAAAGTACCACTTCGCGCATAGAGCATCAGGGTCAATGTGATTAGCACTGTTGCTAAAGATAAAGTTGTTACTGCCAGCATACGTCGCAGGGATATAATACATTCGGCTGAGGTCTTTAGTCTGCTTATCTCCGATTGAGTCCAATTCTGAGTTGAGTGCGAACCAGAAGTGACGAATTCGCTCAGCCTCGACATGTCCCGTAAGAGGGAAGATAAGTCTGAACTTCGGCCGTGCAACAGTGCTGCTTGCAGTACTATAACAAACATAGCTCCAAGCGCCAAATTTATTATAAAGAACATCTTTCAGATCCCCCTCAACAACATAATCGTCGACATCAACAGCAGCCCAGCCTGCCCAAGCAGTAACAGTTTTATTGGACCGATTCGTTCCAGGCTCGAATACAGCCGGTGTAATAAGTTCCGCATCTTGCTTACCTTCCAATTCACGCTCAGAGAGCTTATATAAAAACTTTTCAAATTTATCCCACGAGCCGAAATCCATCCGACGGTGAGTCTTGTTATCGTACACATATCGTTGCTGAGCTTCCCACCAGCGAGGCGACTTGAATACTGTCAATGAATACTTCATGCAAAGAAATCTTCTAGTGTAGATCTAGGTTCAATCTCCCAATCCATTGCTTCTAGCAGAGGCTTGAGAGGCTCGACAAACGTCTTGTCGAACATCTTATTATAGTCGATATACCGGTGAAGGGCAAACTCTGGTGGTAACACGTCATTGTATGCAATCACATTTTCTTTGATAGGATTAGGAGTCTTCAAGTATACAAACTTAATCTTCTCGCCGTCCTTAACCAACTCATACTTCTTCTCGAGTCCAGCTAACTTAACCTGATGGTTATACAACAAAGCACCGCGGACATGGATGGGAGTAGCTTTCACATAGATATCTTTTCGATCAGAGTACTTGGTGAGCTCATGTACACCTCGAGGGAATGAGATTACTTCTGGATCGAGTTGGTTGTACTCGCTACGGAATTCTTTTACAAACTTCTGAACATCATCCTCTGTATCCTCAATAATAACTTTGAAGATCTCCTTAAACTTATCACGGATGATCTGAGGAGTTGAAGAACGAACAGCGTCGACACCCATCATCTTAATCTTGGGCTCAGCGTACTGGACACCTTCTGAGTTATGAACATTCAGGATATATCGCTTCTTAGCAATCCAGATACCTCGATCAGCAATAACCTCTCGCTTCATCTCCATGCGGTTCTCATATGCATTCATCAGATGAGCAAGGTCTGCGTATGAGTCCTCTAGGATCTTCTCAAAGTGTTCACTACAGATCTTATCCAAGAACTTGACCGGATCCTTAGGCTGGAACATCTTGATCAGATCAGTCATGTTTACATACAACGAGTCGGTATCAATTGCAATTACATAGTCGCGTGCAGTCGACTTCAGAATAGAATTCATCTTGCCGTTAATTGCACGCTCAGCCCAACGAATAGACAGTTGACCAGATGTCGTGATAGCCTCAGCAACTCGGTTATCGAAGTAGCGGAAGTATGCGTTACCCAATGCACCGTAAAGCGAGTTCATCAGAATCTTAATGGCCATCTGCTGGTTCTCAAGAGTGTTGATCTCATTCTCTAGCTTCTTACTCTTGCTGATCTCATACTCTTGCTTAGCTTCCAACATGCGCTTCTTAACAGCACGTCGCTCGTCATAGTATTGCTTAATCACATTAGGAATTACCCCTTGCTTGTCTTTACGGAATTGTAGTCCAGTAGCAGATACAGCAAAGTCATCTTCCTGAACATAGTCACGACCAGCCAACAGATTCTCAACATCAATACCGGGGATCTTACCTTCGACGATTGTCTCCGGCGACATATTGTATTGAACAATAATGTTAGGATACAGAGAGTTCAAGTCAAACGAAACCACCCAGTCATGCTTACCGACCATGGGATCTTTTACATAAGCACCTGGGTAAGGTACCTTAGCTTTAGGTCTGCTCCACGGTACAGCCGTCTTCTGTGCGTGCAGAATGCGATATATGATCGAGTCCCAAATAGAAGTGGTACCAAACGTATCTGAGTAGTTAACACCACCACGATACGCCATCGTCATAGCCAGCGAGATTAGACCCATCTTCTCTTCGAAGCGATCCACAAGCTCGACGTCCTTGATGTTATAATCAATAAACTTCTGGTAGTCGTTTTTATACAGACTATGCAATGAGCCATGCTCTTCGTATGATAGCTTACGCTCGCCTAACACAACAGATGCGATATGATCGAGCTTGTAGCTGGATTGCATACCATACGAGTATCCAAACTTCTTGAATAAGTCGTAGTAGTCAAGCTGCTGGATGCCGGCCATCTCATATGCGGTTTGCTCACGTCCAGCGATAACGATCGAACGCTTGTCAACAATACCCCATGGAGAAAATTGCTTTGCGTAATCCTCACCAAACAGATTGATTGTCCGGTTAATCAGATACGGAAAGTCAAACAACCGTACATTCCATCCGGTGACTACATCCGGACAAGTGTACTCATGATTCCAGAAACGAAGAAACTTTTCTAACAAGTCTTGCTCAGTGGTGCACTTAATATACACAACCTGATGAGTGGTCATGTTAGTATTCTCGACATCGTAGTCACCTAGACCCCAAACATAGTATATGTTATCGATGTTGTTCTTTGTTGCAATCGATATGACCGGATGAGCGGCTTGTTCAACAAATGGGAAACCATCATCAGATGCAACCTCAATATCAATGGTGGTCACATTGACTTTGTTGCGCTCGAAGTGAATGTCACTAGGAAACTTCTCAGTTATGAACTGAGTGATGTAGTTATTGGATCCGTAGAAGTTGAAGTTGTCAACCTCGTTGTACTGCTTAATAAAGTCAGCAGCATCGCGCATTGTATCAAAGCGCTTAGGTAACACGTCGCGACCGTATAGAGTCTTCCATCCAGTAGGCTTAGGAGAGTCTACGAATAAGGTAGGAGTGAATTTGACTTTCTTGGCTACTTTCTTGCCATTTTCAAATCCACGATAGAGAATATTATTGCCATAGCGATTTACAGATGTGTAGAAGTTCATAGAGTCTATTATACAACAAGACCAGGTTTATTAAAACCCATAATCATAATTACCAAAGGCCTGATACCTATCTTTGCACCATCTGCATGTCTTACATGGCATTCCCATATGGTTGTCACTAATACATGAGTTGGTTATTAGCGATAGGTCTTCAATACCCAATGCTTTATACTGAGCGGCAATAAAGTCTTTACCTACATCCTTCCACGGAAACCCCTCGCCGTGAGTCTGGAACACTTCTTGTTCAATTGCTCTGGTACGAGCTTCGTGGGATTGGATAGTAACATAGTCACTAAGATTTTGGCCTGATATTAGCCAATCAATAGGCACATCGTCGCATAGCTGAATAATTGCATATAAGCTGGCAATAATCTTACTATCATTACCTCGTTTGTCTCCGTCGTACATTCGTAGAGGATGAATCGTTACATCGGGGAATGATTTGGACACATAGTTAACAACATCTGTTGCGTTGATGCGTGTATCCAGTTTCTTTAGGTTTAAATCGAACAGATGATATGGATGAATCTCTGTACCGTACTGCTTGCGATCGCTAATCTCTTTAGCTAGACAATAAAGTGCCAGAGCCGAGTCTAGGCCGCCAGAAGTAGATACCGCTGCGTGTTGCAGGTCGGTAGGAATGTTCTGAAAATAATCAATGGAGGTTATGCCGTCAGTCAATATCATAATTAAAAAGGGGCGCAGGGCCCCTTTAGTTAGTCTTTTTTGGTTACAAAAGAATACATCTCGGTAGCCTTTTTCATCAACTCTTCTGTTGAATAGGGCTTTAGGGCTTGTTGCACATCTTCGATGTTATTCTTACCTTGATCGAACAGTTGTTGGGTAAATGAGTAGTTCATCTCCCACTGACGATCCATATAGTCTTTAGCCATTTGAAGCATGTCTGCACGAATTTCAAAAGGGTTTTTGTTGCTCATACTGATTTCTCCTGTGTGTGTTTGCGATTGGGATAGTTTAGATTTTCCCACTCTTCGTCTGTTACTGGCCACCATTGGTTCATTTCTTTTTGCCAACGGATAATGCATTATCCCACAAAAACTTATTGACAGCAACGGTGTTCTCAACAAGCATCTTGGCAAATGCAGTTTGTGAGTCAACAAATTTGACTGCTACTTCCTGCAACTCAGGTTGATCTTTGAAGATTTGATCTGCAACAATTTTCTTTGTTGCTTGAAACTGATCGATGTAAAAGTTGGGTGTGAACATATTAGTTCTCCTATGTGTGTGTTGTGTTAAGTGAATGGTGGAGCTTTTGTTTTGTATGAGATGCTCCTCAACTCATATTATTATATATCAATACTTCAATTGGCCGATACCGGCTTTTTGAATTTCTCTCTGTCGTCTCTCCAAGTCAACCAGGTCAACAGAGCGGGCCAAATAGGCTTCGACCTGTCGTTGGCGGGCTTCAATCATGCTGTCAAGCATGCTGAGTGCTGTTTTCTGTAAGAAACTGAAGATTTTTTTGATTAGTGTCATGTGTGTTCTCCACGTGGTGATTAATAGGAATCGTACGCGGACGCTTTTCTTCCGGGATGACTCTTTCGAGATCGATGACAAGCAGTCCGTCCCTTAGATTAGCTCCTTTTACTTCTACATGTTCAGACAGTCGAAAGGAACGTTTGAACGCTCGGCCAGAAATTCCCTTGTGCAAATACTCTTGGGTAGATGAAGCGCGTGGCTTACCAGTGACATATAGAATGCCATCTAGATGTTGGATGTCCAACTCCTCTTCTGCAAAACCCACTACAGCAAGTTCAATTGCGTATTTGTGTTCGGAAAGTTTGACAATGTTATGTGGCGGATAGTTGTCTGTTGAAGCGTTAGACAGTTTGTCCAACTCATCAAAGATGTTATCAAAGCCAATAAACGCGGAACGTGGTAACTTAAAATGTGTCATGATTATGACCTCCTAATAAAAGCAAGGTTGTAGTTATGAGCCCGATAATTCAGCACTCATGGGTATTTATATCCATTTGATGGATATTTCTCAAAATCCTGCTTACTTTATACAGGGACAACTATCGAGTGCCAGTCCAATTGTTCGAATGCATTTTTACCGTTGGCATTACAACGGCCCTAAGGTGGGTTCCTACAGCTTTGTGCCAATGTTGTATTTTGGACAAAGCTCCCAATCATTTTTCTCTTTGTGAGGAATGATCTTGATCTGTCTCAGCGGCGCGCAATCCAGAGATGATGTTTTGGAGAATGTTACGAGACCCCAATCACTCAATAATGTTGCAATTGTGTTACGACGTTGGACATCGTTAACTTCGAGATTGGCTTTCTTACCATCTAGAATAAACAGCTCTTTAAAATGGACAATGAAGTATCGTCCTTGTTTATGTAGGATGTGACACGATTGATACAGCTTGTTCTCTTTACGAGAAGCCACACCAATGCGCGTAAGAGTTTCACGGACCTTTAAAAAATCGTCCGGTTCGTTAAGGGTAATCTCTAGCATGTCGCTAGGACTCCATCGTATGTTGTTATTTTCTTCCACCGCGATTCACCTTTTGTCTTAATGTTGTTATCTGATCGGGTGACAGAAGAGTCAAGGCTTGGCGCGCTTTTTCATTGCTATAGCCATAGTATTGTTTGACAACTTCAATATCACTTTCCAAAGTTGGTTTTATCCATTTCGAGAAGCGCTGACGCTTCCGTACTATATTTAGGAGAAAGTGAAATTGGAGCTTGTTGTCGATGTGATGATAACGATTCATCTCATTAGCAACGGCAACGGTGTCAGGAAAATAAGAAAGACTGCGGTTAACTACAAAGCTAATGTATGCCTTCTCGGTGACATCATCAACCATGATGTCAATCTTTTTAGAATTAATACTGTTTAAATAATCAAATGGACCCATCACCAAAACCCTAACACTCTTCCGTTTCCAACAATGATGAAAAAGCAAGTTACAATATGCACGATCCACCAAAAGGTACGGATCAATGCAATTGTATCGGCTTGAGTATCAGTCTCGCCTACTTTCTCACCCAACGACTTTGCCCAAAGGCGCCACAGCTTAGACAAACTCAACATTAGCCATGATCTCAGTCATACATGCCACAATGTTCAATTCATGATCTGCAACAAAAGCATCCTTATATTGGTAATCAGCAAGAATCAATACAAGCTGAGGAACAGAGGAAGGTTGTACAGTAGTACTCATTTGATCATACACACCGCGGAAGATAGCAACAGCATCAACGTCCATATTGTTAACAACCCATCCCCGCATCTTCTTAAAGTCTTTTGCTTTCAGAGCATCAAACAAACCGGTGAAGTTGCTAGTAGTATCAACAATAGCTTCTGTACTAAGTTGGCCACCAATACTGTAACGCTGGACCTCATTGAGGATACGTCTCCAGTCCGGAGCATGCTTGAGGATCAGATTAGCAATTAGTTGTTCGCTAGCCTCCACTTGTTCTGCTGCAAGGATAGTCTTCAACCGCTTCATGAATTGGCCGGCCATTGCAGCCTTCTCTTTTCCAGTTGCAGTGAAGTCATATACGCCACAACGAGAGTGAAGCGGTTCAATAATACGATTCTTGAAGTTACACGTTAAGATGAAGCGACAGTTGTTACTGAACTCTTCGATGAACCCACGTAGAGCGGGCTGTGTAGAAGTTGGGTTTAGGTAGTCGGCCTCATCGAGGATAACCACCTTGTACCCGCCCTGTAGCGATACAGAAGAGGCAAATTGCTTGATCTTACCTCGAAGGGTATCAATATTACCTTCTTCTGAACCGTTAATCAGGATGTAGTCTAGACCGAGGGTATTACAGAGAGCCTTAGCAACAGTGGTCTTACCGGTACCAGCAGTACCACTAAACAACATATTAGGCATCTCGCCGCCATCGGCCATAGACTGAAACGTAGCCTTTAGTTGAGGAGGAAGAACAGTCTCCTCGATCGTTTTAGGACGATACTTCTCAACCCACAAAAATTCATTAGACATATAGACCTCACATAACAAAGAACAAAATTATAAATCAAAATGGTCTAATGATCAATTACTTTTTGGCTGGCGGGGCGCTTTCTGCTGCTTGTTGTTGAAATGCTTCAGCCAATGAAATAGCTTGAACACATTGGTCGCGCAAGCCACCAATTGTTGAGAGCTCTTCTCCTTTAAAGCCGCCGCGCTGGGTGACTGCATCAACGACGGCAATGGCACTACGTGCAATGCGGTTGGACAAGTCATACATTTGTTTATGTTCCATTATATTCTCCTAGGATTATTCAAAAGTTGAGGACTTTTCAAGAGCTACCCAGTACTTTAAGTCCTTCTCATCATCGGTACTGGTGAATTGCGAAATTAGTTTAGATGAGATATCAACACGATAACTACCAGGGATCATACGCAGGTTATTGATACCTACGATGAAGTTAAAGTCGTTATCACCGTTGAACTCACCAGGAACCTCAATCGAATACTTATTAGAGGTAGTATTGCTTGAATCGACAATGGTTAGCTTAATACATCCATCACCGGGTGTAATAGACAACTCACTGTGACCCAACACTCCAGCGGCTCGCTTCAGACCGCTAAGTGTGCCCTCGTCTAATGTAAAAGTTACATCAGCAGCTGGCATTGTAATCCCTTTCGTGGGGGATGTCAACATGTCCGGATCAGAGTAGAAATATTCAACACCACCGCGGCCCGAGCCATCGGTAATACGAACAAAGCTCTCCTCAAAGCGGAGACTAGGACTATCTACTAGACCCATAGCAGACAAGCACTCTGAGAGATCATAAATGCCGAATTCTTTTTCGAACGTCTCAGTAACAGTAGCTTGGCTTAAAATATTCTTGGCTTCCGACATCGTCATGATTGTGTTACCGGGACGAATCACGATGTTGGAATTAATTGTTGCATAGTTCTTTAGAACTTGCGAGGTAAAAGAGGAGAGTTGCATAATTTATCCTTTAATCTGACTAAAGTTTTTCTCTTTAATAAACTCAATCTTCGAAGCAAACTTGCCATCTAAGATATCGCCTTTATGAGATATCACAAACACGTTGGTGTCATCTCCTAGAGTATAGATGATCTTCATTAAATTGTCAACACCTTCATAGTCCAAGGACGAATCAAATGTTTCGTCTAACACTAGCAGGTTAGTAGACACCGAGTTCTTCATCTTGGCGATCATGCGCCATGTAAACAAAAGCGCCAGGTCAATACGTTGCTTCTCACCTTCAGAGAACGAATCGTAGGTAAAGCTGTCGCGGTGGCGTGAACGAATAGTCTCAGCAAAAGCCTCGTCTAAATTGAATGACACAAAGAAGTCAAGCACTTGCAAATATTGATTGACTAGCTTGTTGATAACTGGAAGGTATTGCTTAACGATCTTGGTCTTGATGCCAGTATCTTTGAGCATCTCACCAATCACACTATTATAAGAGTATTGCTCATTAAGTGTCAGCTTGTCTTCAATTAACGCGTCATTCTTATTAACAAGCTCGGATAGCTCATTACGACCTTGCTCAAGATCCCCAGACCCACTTGACAGCTTATCTAGCTCTTCTACAGTATCACCCACACTTTTCTGTAAACGAGTGATCGTTTGATTATTAGCGTGGATTTGCGATTGCCATTGACGCTCAGTATTCAACTTATCAGTAACTGTTTCGAGGTGACTATTAGTGCTGGTCATTTCAAGATCAAGACGCGTCAATGCACTTTGCAGCTCTCTAGCTTTTGCCTTAGCACCAGCAATTTTGTCTTCTTTAATCTTGTCGGTAATATCTTGCGTACATGTAGGACACACATCATTCTCTTCAAAGAACTTGGCATTCTTCACAACAGACTTCATGTCCTGTTTGAACTGAGTTTCGTATTGAGCAAGCTGCTGTTGCTTTGAGGTTAACGACTTTAGTAGGGGCGTACACTCCTCTTGATATTGTTCGGCTTTAGTAGACAACAGGGTGTTGGCAGTCTGCAGCTCAGCAATCTCCTCGTGGAGATCTTTGATTAGCTTATTCTTACTATCGCGCTGCTCTTCATTAATAGCCTCAATGTCTTTAATATACTTTTTCTGGCTACCAAGTCTGGTTTTGATGATTTCAATTTCATGTTTTACGTCTTTGATCCTCTCACGTAGACCGCTGTTCTTCTCTTTTAGAATCTGATTCATTTTAGAGAACACATTGATATCTAATAGGTCTTCGATCACATCACGGCGAGCAATAGTACTTAGCTGCATGAACGGCACAAATGAGCTCGAACCCAAAACAACAATCTGATGGAAAGACTTGTGGTTTAATTTAATAATATTTTGCTCAAGAACCTTTTGGTATTCTTTAGCATGCGAATCTTGATTGATGAGGTCGCCATTCTTCCAGATCTCAAAACGTGAAGGCTTTATGCCCCGCACAATCTTAAATTGAGATCCAGACACATTGAACTCTACCTCAACAACTGTGTGTTTATTGTTGATTGTATTGACCAACTGAGGCTTGCTAATGTTACGATGAGCCTTGCCAAACAACGCAAACGACAATGCGTCGAGCATGGTAGACTTGCCGGCGCCGTTATGACCCACAACAAGTGTGGTAGGATTGCGTTGGAAGTCAACCTCAGTATACTTGTCTCCAGTACTGAGGAAGTTACGCCATTTTAAAGTTTGAAATTTTATCATTAAGCTACTTCATACGTCTGAGCTTCAATCATTAGATCACTCATCTGTACTTTGATACGTTCTTTATCCAAATCTGTTTCGACCCCATCAACATAACTATTGAGCAGGGTTGTAGTATCTTCCAATGAAATCCCCTCATCGTCAACGCTTTCGCCAACAAATTCAGAAAAATTCTCTGCAATCTTTAGCTCGTGTATCTTACGGTTCTGAATACGATCAATAAAGCGATCAAACACAAACGTATCTGACTTGTTAATTACGACAACCTTGACAAACTTATTTTCACAATCATCTACATTTACAGTAATGTAGTCATGCTTGGTGTCATCATAGTAGATCTTCTTAAACATCGTGTAGGGGTTGCGTACTGCCGTTATTTCCCGCGTTTCAGTGTCGAGTATATGAAAGTACTTGGGATCGTCTGCATCGTTAGCAAAGAACTCCATCTGACTACCAAGATACTGAACGTTGCCCTTCTGGGACTTGGTGTGGAAGTGTCCAGACAGAACCATTTCGAATCGCTGGAGCACAGCTGCATCCATTCCCTCGTGCATCTCGACACCCTTCATCACCTCAAACCCTTTGAGTTCAAAGTGACCCCCAATAACAGGAGCTTCGCAATGCTGCAAGAATTTGAGAGATTCTTCTTCGTTGTCTGGAGCAATCCATGGCACCAGACCCATACTAAGACTGCCATACTGCATAACAGTAGGACGATGAATAATATTGACTTCATTCATATAGTGACCGAGTAACTCTTTCAAGCTGTTCAAGTCATTTGTATTCTTGTAGTATGTGTCGTGATTACCACAGATAATATCCATCGTGATACCATAGTCACGCAACTTAGATAAGAACATCTTGCGGTTGCGATGCAACGCTTTGAAGTTAATAAATTTGCGATTGTCATAGTAATCGCCAAGATGCAGGATATTTGTAATGTTGTGTTCCAACAAATAGGGGAAGAAAACTTCCCCATAAAACTTTTCCTGATAATCTAAGAAGATATCCGAAGAGTTTCGAATACCCGCGTGTGTGTCATTCAGTATGGCAATTAACATCCAAAATGTTCCTCTTAGGCGTCCAGCCCAACTTTAACAAATAATCAACTTCCGCTTCAGTGTGCACTCGTTCACCAACAGCCTTAGCAGTCACATACTCGCCGGTGTAACCCATTATCTTTGCGACTTCTGTGACTGGTACAGCATGACCGGTACCGATATCAACGACACCTTTATCTTGCACATCCAATCGACTATTATACACGGTATCAAAGTTTGTGACAAGCGTTTCGATAGCTGAGCACAAATCGCGGACATGGATGAAGTCTCGTTTATGTTCACTGTTAATATAAGTCACTTCTTTATTCTGAAGTTTGCGGAACAACATATCCGGACGTCCGGGAAACACGGTGTGGAACCGCATACCAATTGCACGATAAGGTCGAGCCTGGCACTCGTTCATCTTCTTGGTACCGGCATACGGGTTAAGCCACCATTCATATGCATTGGATGAAGATGCATACAAAAGTTTGTCTGACATCTGGGAACCATACTGTAGGAAGTTCTCCATACACATGGTGTTGTTATAATAGTAGCGCTCAGGGTTTTCAAATGATTGACGTACGCCTGGGTAAGCTGCTAAGTGGATAATGGCGTCATACTTTTCGCCAATGTATTGTTTCCAGTTGTCTTTTTTGGTGGCATCGCCCTCAAAGGACACTACGTTAAACCCACGGGCCTCAAAATGAACTTTGAGGTTTGATCCCACCATACCCTCTGCGCCGGTAATTAAGATGGCCATTAATTATCTCCCATAAAATCTTGCAAGTCTGAATCAGCGTATACCGATCGTTTGCGCCGCTTCTCCTCATTAACATACTCTTTGAACTCAGCATCCTTATCACGCACACGATCAATTCGCTCCTTCAGAGTTTCTACAAAAGCACGTACGACCTCATCGTTCGCCACAACTTGATTATCATCTCCAAGATAACTCTCAAACCCATTCTGGGTAATGTAACGAATCTTTACATCTTGCTGCTTCTTCTCCTTGGCAATCCTACGCAAAAATGCATACCAAGAGATCTGTGTGAAATACGCAAAAGCATTTGGCAAACCCGTACGCGTTGCTGTTTCGATGTTGTAGTTCTCGATAGCTCTAAGACAGTTCTCAACAGCATCCATTACCATCTCTTCACGATATGTGTAACGAATAAAGTTAGACTTGTGAGACAAACCTTCAGCAATTTTTAAAAAGCATTGAGCAATATAGTTAGGAACCACAGGAACGGCAACCCCATCCTTTTTGGATTGAGAGGCGCGGGTGCAGTACTCAACTACAGCTTCAGAGAACTGTCTATTGTTTACGTAATGAGGTTTTTCTTTTGCATTCATAATATGTCACAAGTTAATAACAAAAGCTATTATATCATAGCTAATACAAAAAAGCAACTGGAAAATATTAGTTGACTTTTTTCGCGAAAGGAATTATACTAATACCAGCGGTTAGGGGGCAGTATATGTCTAATGAATTTTGTGTGCTTCGTCTTCAACGTAAAAGCCATTATTGTTTTGAGGTTCAGCTGAGTCGGTACCGGCCATTAAGTCCATTGCATCTTGATATAGTTTATCTAGCATATCCTTATCGTCCGGCGTAGTATCTTTATATGCATTATCAACAGTAAGAGTGTAGTTATTAAACAATAAACCGGTTGGAATGCATTCGCCCACTATTAGTGCGGAATTTAAATTAAGTACTTTTGAGGGATCATCCATATAGGTCATCCATGGCCGGAAAGTAAAATATCTCATTCCCAGCTCAGCATTCTCAACAGTTACAATAATATATGCATGTCTTGCCAATATTGCATCCGTCTCTTCATTATTCCACAAAAGGACTTCGCAGATGATCTCATCACCATTACTAAGTTTTATTTGACGGATGTCTTTACTCATTGATATCCACCTTTACTATCTTAAATTTAAATTGCTCTTTGTTGTATATCTTTACACGCTCTGCAGAATGCAGTAAGGTAAAATTCTGTCTACCCTTCCAATGCAAGTCATCAGCTACATCAAAAAGTTGTGTAGTAGATCCATCGTCCGACTTTCTCAACCCCCTACCAATACTTTGTAGTACGCGGATTTGAGATTTTGAAGGAGAAGCGAATATAATATTATGCAAGTTCTTTATGTTAATGCCGGTACTAAATGTACCCATCGACGCAACAATAATAGCATTACTCTGCTTCTCGACAATCTTACGTATCGCCTCTCGGTCATCTGCGCCAACTGCACCTGATACAAAAAAGACTTTACGATCTAACTCTGCCTTACTACTTATCAGGTCGTAAAGAACCTTTCCGTGCTTCTCCACCAGCTGAAACAGCACTAGGGTGTTGCCTGTTCGATCTAGTGCTATATTTCTGATCAATTTGTTTCTTGCATCATTCTTTACAATAAAATCAATCTCCTGTTGATACGTCTGCTTGCCAAAATTTTGTCTGACAGATTCGGGATAGTTTAATAATAATACATTGATATCTAAAGGAGCAAGTGTGTCGTTATCCTGCAACTCTTTTGTGCTCGTCACCTTGAATACGGGCCCGAATAATCCTTCTAATACTAGCTTATGGGTTTGTGTACCATCAAGTGTACCAGTGGTACCGAATCGATATTTTGCTTCAGTCGCCTTATTCATAATAGAA
>Ga0209137_1001098_pt1 | contig 26611 bp, 26 predicted proteins | sample SaaInl5LU_22_DNA_FD_184642 | JGI IMG/M metagenome (GOLD analysis project Ga0209137, IMG submission 184642) | Marine microbial communities from expanding oxygen minimum zones in the Saanich Inlet - ESP_105LU_22_DNA (SPAdes) (version 2) | ecosystem: Environmental > Aquatic > Marine > Intertidal...
CCAACTCAGCCATTTTTGATTTGTGGATGTTGCGCGACAGTATCAGACGTTTGGTTCGACCAATTTCATCGATGAACTGATCGATAACCGTTTCAAATATCCAAGTTGGTGGGTTTTTCTCACCATTTAGGTAGACCTCGTATTCTATATCTCTAGGCTCAGCCCCAAGCTGATTATTTGCTACCATGCTGACGTACTCAGGAGAGACTCGCTTGAGCCATTGCTCTAAGTGCTCAAAACTGTCATCCCCTGTCTGAAAGATAAACTCACCTTGCCCGGTCTCAACATCGACCCTAAATATACTCATGTCACTTATCTTGAGCGCCGATTGCAACATCTCTTGGGTGCGAATAAGCTCGTCAACATTTTCTCGGTAAACGTACTGAACGAGTCTAGCCTCCTCCTTGAAAGGCTTGGAAAAGATAAACTGATTCCAGCGAAGTACCTCACCCGTGTCAGGATCACGCGTGGCTGCTAATACTTGAGTGCCTGGGTGTTCTCGGGCAAGTTTAAGTTGCACGACCTCTTGAGAGGAGTGTACTTTGCGTACAAAATCTGAATATGTCAGATTTTTAAATCGCTCTAAAAGCTCCGTAGTCCCTTTGATCACGTGATGTTTATCTGTCTCAAGATCAATGAGCGTTATACCTTGGGTCGAATGACGAAGCATTAACTCCAGCTTGTGTTTCGCTTGTTGGAGTTTATCTTTTGCGGCTTCTATCTCGAGTGCTTGAAGCCGCGTCTCCTCATGTAATTGGTTCGTGTTTTCTAAGGCTTCGATCAATTGTTGATTGTAGACCGTCTCATGCTCAAGACGTTGTGCTCTAATCTCAAGTTCATTTTTGGTGTCGGTAATATCGGTGTGTATAGAGAAATAGTGGGTGATAGCGCCGTTTTTATCAGTAATAGGGACAATAGTAGATTTAACCCAGTAAACCTCACCCTGTTTAGTGCGGTTTTGAATTTCACCCGACCAAGGCTGACCACGGGTTATGCAATCCCAAAGCTCTTTGTAGAATTTTTTACTATGATAGCCAGATTTTACAACACGGTGATTTTTACCAAGAAGTTCAGATTCACTGTAGCCACTGATTGAGCAAAACTTATCGTTTACGAAAACCATATCTCCGTTAGCATCTGCAATGCTCACAATTGCGTGCTCATTTAACGCTAACTGCAAAAATTCTGGAATCTGTTGATAAATTTTATTCAATCAAAACGTCTCTTGTTAACCTGATAAACCTGATAAACCTGATAAAGCTGATGCGGATTATCTATCCATTGCAAATAACCGGTCGATACCCAGTGACTGGATCGGGAATAGTAATTATGACCGAGTTCAATAATTTTTCAATCTCACAATGTAAAAAGTTATTGCGAATATGTATTCAACATTATTCACATTTTCCTGTGCCAACTCCAATGAAGCTGCAACATGATAAAACTAGCGAGATCTGATCTATTCGAGGCTTACCCGCGGCTAGTCACATACCGCTTGTGGTTTAGGCTGTTATGATCTGAACGATTAACTATAGGAGGTTCTACGACAGTTTATAGGGCCTTAATGCAGCATAATAACCTAACCTAACCTAACCTAACCTAACCTAAGTTACTGTTCTTAGCGATGCTCAGCAGGCTAAGTGGATTAGCGAAGTGAAAGCTTTGGACGTTTAAAACCCCATCGATTAGCGGGCGCGCTAGGCTAAAACTTTCTGAAGGGTCAGTAGAATTGTAGTTTTATATTTTTAAGATATGAAACTAGGGTAATTACGCGCTGTGCCTCTAGATTCCCCGAGCGTTTGCCTGCTTCATTCAGGCGGTTGTTAATCGGCAGTTGCAGCCTTAGGATATGCGCAGACGCCTGCGTTCAGGTGATCTTAGTCAGTCCAGGGTTAAACCGCTAGAACCTTCAAAGAAGTGTTTTTAACCTCGTTTAGAAAGCTATGGAGTGCAACCCAATGTTAACTTGGAGTCGAGTGTATGAAACAGCAGTTTGCTTCAGATAACTGTGCAGGTGTATGTCCGCAAGCGATGAGTGCCCTTATTGAGGCTAATTCCACAGGACACGAGGTCTCCTATGGTGAGGACAGCTGGACTGCGAAGGTCTGTGATCAGATTCGCGCGCTCTTTGAGACCGACTGTGATGTTTTTTTTGTATTTAATGGAACTGCGGCAAATTCACTGGTTCTGGCTAGCCTCTGTCAGCCCTACCACTCAGTTATATGCCATGAACGCGCGCACATCGAGACAGATGAGTGCGGTGCGCCTGAATTTTTCTCGAATGGCTCCAAACTACTTACCGTCTCAGGTGAGGGCGCTAAACTAACGGCCGAAGCCGTTATTGAGGTGGTTGACCGACGCTCAGATATACACCATCCAAAACCCAAGGTGGTATCAATTACACAGGCAACAGAACTTGGAACGCTCTATTCCGTTGAAGAGGTAAGAGCCCTTTGTTCGGCTGCTAAGTCGCGTGGCCTTAAGGTGCATATGGATGGCGCACGTTTTGCGAATGCGGTGGCATCGCTGGGTGTTCATCCTGGTGATTTAACCTGGCGCGCCGGTGTTGATGTGTTAGTTTTTGGTGGTACAAAAAATGGCCTTCCAGTAGGTGAGGCGGTGGTGTTTTTTGATAAATCCCTGGCTCAAGAGTTTGCGTATCGTGTTAAACAGGCTGGGCAGCTAGCTTCAAAAATGCGTTTTATTTCAGCCCCCTGGTTAGGCCTTTTAAAAGATGATGTTTGGCTAAAAAATGCCCGCCATGCAAATCAGATGGCGCAGCGCCTAGCAGTAGGCCTTAAACACTTTGATTTCATCCAATTAATGTATGAACCCCAAGCTAATGGGGTTTTTGCAGAGCTTCCTGCAAAGCTTATTGACGCGCTGAGGGCAAAAGGCTGGATGTTTTACACCTTTATTGGCGAGGGTGGCTGTCGTTTCATGTGTTCCTGGGATATGGAGCCGTGTCGCGTTGATCAGCTATTGGACGATATTGCATTACTGGGCGAATCACTCGAACTCTAAGCTACCCTTTGGCTGTCGCCCGGGAGGGCTGTTGGTATCGTCTATTGATTAGGCTAGTGTACCTAAGCTATGTTGGATTTACGTTTAGCTTTTATAACGACAAAGAGAGATGTCTAATGAGTGCCAGTTTTGCGATCTACCCTAGTTTAAAAGGCAAACGTGTATTAGTGACGGGCGGCGCCAGTGGAATTGGAGCAGAGATCGTCTCAGCTTTTGTTGCTCAGGGTGCTCAGGTTGCAACCTTAGATAAGGATCTAGAGGCTTTGCAAGCGTTGCAAAACACCCTTATGCCCTCAAACTTCGATTTTGAACAGGTTGACCTATGTGATATCGACGCACTTAGAAGAGCCATCAAGGCGTTAGAGTCTCGCGGCGCTGCTTTTGATGTTCTTGTGAACAATGCCGCCCGCGATGATCGCCACGCTTGGAGTGAGGTGACGCCCGAATATTTTGACGAGCGCATTCACACTAACCTGCGTCATATGTTTTTTGCCTGCCAAGCGGTTGCGCCGGGTATGATTGCCAACGGTGGCGGAAGCATTATTAACATGGGGTCAAACTCGTGGTGGGAAGCGGGTGGTGGTTTCCCTGTTTATGCCACTGCCAAGGCCGCTGTGCACGGTATGACCCGAACCCTAGCACGGGACTTCGGTGGTCATATGATACGTGTTAATACGGTTGTGCCAGGTTGGATTATGACCGAGCGACAAAAGACACTCTGGGCAACACCAGAGGCTCTTGAGAAACAGCGTATGCGCCAATGTCTGCCAAGGTTAATCGATCCGGTTTATGTTGCACGCATGGTGCTTTTCTTGGCTTCAGATGATGCCATGATGTGCACAGCAAATAACTACATGGTTGAAGCGGGTTCAATTTAACGGATAGAGGTAAGCTTAGTGAATGACCCCGTTATACATTGAGTTTGTAGATACGCTAGTCATTCGTTTGGGATACAACCTGTGGGCGATCCGCTTCATGCTGAGACTCTTTTGCGTAGAGTGAGTCGATGATGGCCATTAAGAGTTCCGCTCGGTTTTGAACCCCAGCTTTTCTATAGACCGAGCTGAGTTGAGCTTTCACTGTACCTTCGGATGTGCCGCGAATCTGTGCAATGTCTGCTGAACTTAGCCCCTTAAACAGAAACATAGCTATGTCATATTCAGCCGGCGAGAGCGACCAATTACTGAAGTTCTCTTCTATTAACTCGTGAATAGTCATCTCGGATTGGCGCACGCGGTCCTCTAGATGTGCTTTGCTACGCAGCAGTTGCATAAGCTGGCGCATCTCTAGTACGACCGCAAAAATTAACGCCAGTGCAGCCAGTGTTTCGATATAGAGATGGGCAGAGAAAACAGAGTTTTCTACTCTAAAATCGGCGAGTACGTCCATGGCGAAGAATCCGGCGCAAAATATCTGCACAGCAATTACTGCAATCAATCCCGTGGCATATTTGTCACCGTAGAGTTTAGTCATCATTTAACCCCTTCATTAGGTGTATCAAAGGTTTTGTAGCCGCTAACCATAGCACGTGGCAGATTAACTTGGGTGCGCCGGCTCTCGAAAATAACAGCCGCTATGTGAAGTAAGACCGAAAACTCTGTCCAACTGACAAATATCTCGTGTATCTCTTGCGGCCATTCCACGCCCCAGAACATATCGGTTGTCATCAGAAATCCACTGAGGGTAAGGATCATGAGCGAGCCGAGTAGGTTGTAGATCATTAGTGCACCCAGCGGCGTATGACCTGTATGTACAACCCTTCGCTGCAGGGATATATCACTGAGTTGCTCCAGCGACTGTGTAAGGCTGGGTGGGAATGATTTAAAGCGCGCATACTGAGTGCCCACAAAGCCCCAAATGATGCGTGCCAATACTAGGCCCATCACGGCGTAACCCACATATTCGTGTATATCTGAATCCTCATCAATGAGTAGCGCGTTAGCCGTGAAGCTTAGTGCGAGACTCCAGTGAAACAGACGGACAAATTTGTCCCATACATAGACTTTGCGCATGATGGCCCTCTCTCTTTTGTTATACTTGGGTTGAATCAGTCTTCTTTTACACGAACAACTTTCATTTCAGTATCGAGAAACACTTCATAGCGCATACCATCCTTTTTGGCATAGGCTTCGTAGAGACCATCTTCGATCTTAATCTTGCCAACACTGTAACCCTGATCTTCTAGCGTAGCGCTAATACGCGCCTTGACGTCGGCATTTAGGGGTAAGTCTTTGTCGTTGCTTGCCATTACCATCGTGCTGCTAAGGGCTAGGGATAGGATTAGCGTTTTAATCATAGTTTTAGACATTTCAGATTCCTGTTAACTGCAAGTTTAAGTATCCAGGCTCATGGCCCGTTGTCGTTTGACAGGTGCCATTAAAGGCCTTGGATAGAGTTTTGGGAATGATGCGGGAGTTTAAAACGAGGCTATAAACCCCTGTTTATGGGCATACACTGAAGTTTATGACCGGTTTATAGCGGATGTATACTGATGGTAGTGCTGTTAGAGTATGGCCTTAAAGACAAAATCCAGACTCTATTTAGTTAGACGGGGCCCACAACAGCATTACCGCCCTGACTTTTTGCAATGAGGAGATTTTCCTGTGCGCTGTTTATCATCTGTTGTGCGGACTCTAGCGCTTCAGAGTAGGCACTGGCGCCACAGCTAAGGGTTAACGATAGGGCCCCATCCCCAAAATCTAGATCTAATTCAGCTAATATTTTCTGCAGCCGCTTAGCTGCACCAATAGCATCACCAATATCCGATTCAGATAGCAACATGGCGAATTGATCGTCTCCAAATCGACAGAGAAAATCTGAACTACGCTGTGTCAGACTCAGTTGATCGGCAAAACGCTTCAATAGCCTGTCACCACTGTCCCATCCAAAGCGGTCGTTAATATCACTGAATTTATCGATATCAACAATAATCAGTGCAAAGCGCATATTATCAAAGCGCTGCGCCTCGCCAAGCGCCTTCTCAAGGACTGTTATAAGCGCTCGATGACTGCGTAAACCGGTTAATGTATCGCGCATAACCTCGCGCGTGTGTGCCTTCTCGAGTCGACGCAATTGAGTCACATCGCGAAGCGTCAATACTGTCTGCTTAGCGTCAATGGCCACTAACGTCAGTATAAAATTTATGGGGGCTTTTAGCCCAAGATAACCCCAAATTTTAGGGTTGTCTGGTCCGAGTAAGAGTTCAAATGCATGTTTGTGATCTGGGTTAGTGCGCGCGCGGCTAATGGCCTGTTGTAGTGTTTGTGTCACGGCTTCATCAAATAGCTCGCTGAGTGACACACTGTCTAATCGCTCGCTGTCTAACCAAGGCTGTGCACCCTTGGAAAGAGTCGTTAGCGTCTGATCATTTATCAGTAGATGTATTTCGGGGGACGCGTTTAACAGTGCACGATTGAGTGCTGAAACGGCATCTGCATTTTGGCTCATAGGGTCTATCTCCGATAATGACTAATATGAGCCTAGCAGTAGATTTGAAAGGGGCAACCTTTACTGAGCAGTTTTTAGGTCACGCCAGATACTAATCGAGAAGACAATCAGTGCGGCCCAGATTAATGCAAAGCTCACTAAGCGCTGCATTTCAAACGCCTCATTTAATATCCAGATAGCACTTATGAACTGCAAAGTGGGTGCTAGATAATTAAGGAAGCCGAGTGTCCCCAGCGGTAAGCGCTGTGCCGCTGATGCAAAAAGAAGTAAGGGCACAGCCGTCATTAACCCTGAGCCAATTAACAAAAAGGGATGTGAGTCAAAGTGGTTTTGCCCCTGACTGGAAAGCCAGCTGAGGTAAAAAAGTGCCAGCGGCGCAACCAAGAGGGTCTCAATTGCAAGGCCTGAGATTGAGTCAATTGCGGTACGTTTACGAATAAGTCCATAAAAACCAAACAGCAGTGCCAAGGATAGTGCTATCCAGGGTACCCGGCCTAAAACAACGAGTTGCCACAAGACACCAGCGGCCGCAAGGCTAACCGATATCTGTTGGAAGCGATTCAGTCGCTCGTTCAGAAACAGTCGTCCTAATAATACAGCGATAAGGGGCGACAAAAAGTAGCCTAAGCTCGCCTCCACTACCTGTTTGTTTGCAACCGCCCAGATATAGATCCACCAGTTAACACTGATCAGAATCGAAGTCAGTGTAAGCCATCCGAGTATCTTGGGCTGGCGCACAAGAGCAAGCGTCGACCGGGTCTTACCCATTAAGAGTATCAAACCCACAACGATTAGAAGACACCAGATCACTCGATGCGCTAAAACCTCATCGGACGGTACGTCAGCCAACAGGGTAAAATAAAGCCCAAATGCCCCCCAAACAGTGTAAGCCCCAACGCCTTGGAACAGTCCCTTTGTATAGGACTTCACTCTGGGTTAGCCGGCAAACTTATTATATCTGGGTGATGTTTTAGTGCGTTGATAAGGGCATCCATCTCCGAATCTGTACCGATACTGATGCGCAAGAAGTTTGCGATCTCAGGACGACTAAAGTGACGCACCAAAATACCCCGAGTGCGCAGGTAGCCCATAAGTTCAGCGGCCTCTATATAGCGGTGCTGACAAAACAAGAAATTGGTCGATGAGTTCAGACTACTAAAGCCAAGAGCGTCAAGCTCTGCAACTATTCGTGTGCGTGTTGCAACAATCTTTGCAGTACAACTATCGAAATAGTCTTGATCGGCTATGGATGCAACGCCAGCGGCTATTGCCAACATATCGATCGGGTATGAGTTAAATGAGTTCTTAACACGCTCGAGTGCATCAATAAGATCGGGGTGACCAACTGCAAAACCTATCCTTAGTCCGGCAAGCGAGCGAGATTTCGAGAAGGTTTGGCTAACCAATAGGTTAGGGTAACGGTTCACGAGTGAGATCGCCGACTCACCACCGAAATCGACATAGGCCTCGTCAACCAAAACCAATGACTCAGTGTTTCGCTGAAGAAGCGCTTCGATCTGATCTAGCCCCAAGGCTAAGCCGGTGGGTGCGTTTGGGTTAGCGAAGATAACGCCACCGTTGTTGATTGGAAACTGTGCAAGATCGATGCTGAAATCCTCTCGCAGTGGCATGTTAACGAGTTCAATACCATAAAGATCGGCGTAGACATCGTAAAAACTGTAGGTAATCGATGGCTTCACTAACGGCTTCGCTTGGCGAAAAAACGCCATAAAGGCGTGTGCGAGTACCTCGTCAGAGCCATTTCCGAGAAAAACCTGGTTAGCATTGACGCCGAGATTCTTGGCCAGTGCATGTTTAAGCTCACTGGCCTCTGGATCTGGGTAGAGCCGTAAGGAGGTCGAATCAAACTGCTGTAATACGCTTGCCACACCCGGTGCCGGCGGGTAAGGACTCTCGTTAGTATTCAGTTTAATAAGATTGGCAATCTTAGGTTGCTCGCCCGGTGTATAGGGAACAAGGTCAACTATCTGCGGGCTCCAGAATTTGCTCATTGTGCGACTCAGAAATTAGTAAAAGATGGCGCAATCCTAGCAGAATGGCTAAGGCTAAAACAGCAATTGGTATTAAGTTAATTAGGTTTAAGAGGGTTCTATCGAAGAGGGTGGCCGGTTACCGCATATTTACGGGAACCGGCCGGATAGCGTCAAAGACCTGGATACGCAACCCAATGCCATGACCATTCAATAAAACCATTTAGTTAGAATGTTTGGCAAGTGGTGCAACATGAAAATGGTTCATTTTGGACATCTTTTTCGTATGATGGAATCTTATCCTTCGGTTCTGACGATTAACGAGATCACAGACGAAAAAGTGGATTTATTACACTCAGCTTAGGTTCGCCTTTCGACGATTAAGCGAACAACTCAAGAGTGCTCGTCGTAACCGTCTCGCAGTTGGCGAGCTAATAGTCGCTCTTCCATGATGTCTTCGATATCACGGCGACGTTTGCTGTTATAACGAACTTTAGTGCGAACAATATCGTCATCTTCTAAACCGTCACTCCAGTCATCGCTCTCTTCGATGAGTTCGTTGACTTGGTTGACAGGTACTTTTCTGCCCATCTTGATTCTCACTCTTAAATTAGATTCTTAGGTGTTGGTTAAAAACTAAACAACAACACGCTCTACTGCGAAATATAGTGCAGTGATGAAATAAGCATAAAATTAATTTTTTTTATTAGAGAAGCTGTTTTTTCATGCATTTATCAATCGTTAGTTTTTGCGCGACACTTTTATTGGTTTATCCCATCAAGTACTGCGTTGATCGCTTGTACTGATGAGGTGTAGGGGGCAGAATGCGGTCGAAATCCTAGCGCTTTTTGAGATCTAATTTGAGACAACTTCTATCGATTACCCTTCCTGTTGCACTGGGTTATGTTCCGCTTGGCATGGCCTTCGGTGTGCTATTTGTTAGCCAACTTGATTATGCCTGGTACATGGCTAGCATAATGGCTCTTCTCGTATTTGCGGGGTCAGCACAGTTTTTGGCCGTTGGCTTGCTTGCCAACCAAGCCAGCTTAGTTGAAGTGGGTGTCGCCATTTTTCTATTAAACGCCCGCCATCTATTCTACGGATTAAGTCTGCTCAGTGAGCTACAGCTAAGGGGTTGGCGTCGCTGGTATCTTATTTTTGCTTTAACGGATGAGAGCTATTCGTTAATTACCTCGCTGAAGGCGGATGTGCGTAAACAGCAGTCACTTCATTGGCAGATAGCGGCGATTAACCAGGGCTATTGGGTACTGGGGTGCACCCTGGGTGCGCTCTTAGGTGTAGGCGTTGATATACCCACCCAAGGGCTAGAGTTTGTCCTACCAGCCCTATTTATCGTGTTGTGTGTTGAGCAGTATAGAGTGGTAAGAGCTAAGGGATTAATGCTTGGCGCCGCTGCGATCGCCTCGTTTTCGTTGTGGCTCTGGTCGCAGCAGATGTTGATTCTGTCGATACTGCTGTCCCTGAGCTTATTACTCATTACCTATAGGAGTGGCCGATGGATAGCTACATCTGGGGGCTAATACTGGTCGGTATGCTGGCAACCTTTGCCACGCGTGCTTTACCCTTTATTGTCTTAGGACAGTACGCCCAGCACCCTTTGCTCAAATTTCTTGGCCGTTACTTGCCACCTGTGATGATGGTGCTGCTGGTCGTTTATGCTACTGGTTCCATGGCGAATGATGTGTCGACAGGCGTTATTCTGGGTGTGTCTGCAATGTGCGTCGCACTGCTACAGTGGTTTTTCTCAAACCCGCTACTCAGTATTTTTCTGGGTACACTGATCTATGCAGTGCTTATTTGAAGGTCTAGTTGATTTGCGCATTAGCGAGGCTCAGTCCGGACAAAACATATCATGTAAGGTTGCGATGATGCGCCGTGCTTGATCGCCATTGAGCGAATAGTAAATCACCTGTGATTCTCGACGTGTCTTCACTAAACCATCTTTTCGTAGAACGGCCAAATGCTGTGATAGTGCCGATTGGCTTAGATCTAAACTCTCGTTTAACTCACTGACCGATAACTCTTTATCGTCAAGATAACAGAGGATCATAAGACGGCTGTCGTTTGCCAACGCCTTCATAAGACGAGCAGCGCTCGTTGCGTTTTCGCGCATAAGCTCCAGCGTATTAGCGGGCATTTTTGTCTTTTGTGCTGTGCTCATCTGTTTCGGTTCTCAGTTTAGGAAAATCGCTAAAGTCGCTAAGGATTGATGCGCGTTCTAGGAGGCTCTTTTTAGATCGTCATTCTTAAAGTCGTGTGTAAGTAGGTCTGGTCACAATCTCGACTTAAGAGATCCTGCTCATTCTGCCGATCTTAAAAGATCCTATGCGGTCATGCTCACAGAACAAACCCAGCCGGTTATACGCGTCGGCCTGACCGCAAAATACAGTCCATGCAACTGTTCTAATATTATGCCCATGAATTTTCAATGTAAATCCACGGCTTGCACTTATCGCTTTGGGTATTGCCGAAAAGGTCCCCCGTTTCAGCTCAGCGACTATACTTAAATAAAGTGTTTCAGATCGCAGGGGTCGATATGTTTAATCGTGTGTTAATAACAACTGAAGAGATTCGCAGTCATGATGCGCCGTTAGACAAAGGGCTCTCGATGCTAAACCCTGGCGGTCATGCCGAGTGGTTTATGACGGTTTATCACTCTGCATTTGAAGCCGCTATTAGCGACGACCCCAATACTGAGGCCGAAGCCCGACAGCTCTATGTAAGACACCGACAGAATCTAGCCGATCGTTACCTTAGCGCGCGTAAGCTTGATGTCGATGTGGCAGCCGATCTCTGTTGGCACCCCAGTTTCCTGCGCGCCATTATTCGCCAAGCGAAGCGTTACGAACCCGATCTTATGCTAATCCCAAGGCGTGAAAATCAAGATCTAGTGGAGTGGTTAGTCGGTGGCGATGAACAAGATCTTGTTCGCCAACTTCATGGACCGCTGCTGTTCGTCAATGAGCGTCCCTGGCCAGAACATCTGCGCATTGCCCTGGCCTTAAATCCCTTTCATGTCGATGACCGTGATGATAGCTTTGAACGTGAATTGCTGAGTATGGCGGATAAAATGGCACAGACATTAAGCGCTGAACTTCATGTTGTTCACTGTTTTAGCAGCCTTCCTCAAGCGGCCATTTTTGATGAGCATCTGGTTACCGACTATGCGGGTTTACAGGCGCGTGTAGGTGCAGAGCATCGTCAACGTATTGAGGCACTTCTGGATACACTTGATCGCCCCGTTGGCGGGCCGCTGCTTCAGCTTTTAGAAGGTGATGTTCAAGACGAGATGCCACAGTTTATCGAACAGCAGCAGATCGACCTACTGATATTAGGAACAAGCGAGCATAGCTTGCTTGAACGGCTCTTAATCGGTAGCACGACCGAACGATTGCTCGCTCGAGTCGATACCGATGTATTGGTTGTGCAAGCCAAACCTAAGGGGTAAACCCAGGCCTAAGATCGATCTCTAGATATCAAAACGCGCGAACACTGGCGCATGGTCTGAGGGTTTCTCCATGGCGCGGATCTCCAAATCAATCCCCACCTGATTGCATTGCTGCTGTAGGCTGTCTGTTGTAAGAATGGCATCAATTCTAAGCCCGCGGCGAGGGGTGTCTTCAAACCCACGGCTACGGTAGTCAAACCAACTATAGTGCCCGGTCTCTTGTGGATTTAACTCACGAAAACTGTCTTTAAGCCCCCAGTCTTGAAGCGATTGTAACCAGCTGCGCTCTTGCGGTTGAAAACTGGATTTACCGGTTTTAAGCCAGCGCTTGCGATTCTCTTCGCCGATACCTATATCCAGGTCGGTAGGGGATATATTCAGGTCTCCCATTACCGCTATCATATCGGCCGCGCTGTTGTCGTTAGTAAGAAATTGGTTAAGGTCTGCATAAAATTTGCGTTTGGCGGGGAATTTGGTTTCGTGCTTAATATTCTCACCCTGCGGAAAGTAACCATTGATGATGCGAAGGCGAGTGCCTGAAGGTGTCCGGTAGTCACCCACTATTAAGCGTTTTTGTGACGCGTCAGTGTCGCTTGCAAAGCCCTTAATGACGTTAAGGGCGGGCTTGCGCGATAACAAGGCTACCCCGTAGTGCGTTTTTTGACCGTGTACCTGTGCGTGATAGCCGAGTGCTTCAATGGCCTCAAACGGAAACTGCTCGTCGGCGACCTTGGTCTCTTGCAGGCCAATAACATCGGGCTGATGCTTTTCGATAAGCGCTTCGAGTTGATGTAAGCGGGCGCGTATACCATTTACGTTAAAAGAGACAATTAACATATGAGACTCCATTCTGTTGAGCTATGAGTAAGCTTGTAAGTGATAGTTTGAAATTATTAACTTGGTAAGCATGTTCAAATGGATCTATCGAACTGCGCAAGCTAAGCTAGTTGCCATATTAGGATTTTGACGAGGAAAAGGGCGATGAGCCAGTACGATTATGATCTTTTTGTTATAGGTGCCGGTTCAGGCGGTGTTAGAGCAGCCCGTATGGCGGCTGCGCGCGGTGTACGTGTTGCAGTAGCAGAGGATCGCTACCTAGGCGGCACCTGCGTAAATGTTGGATGTGTACCCAAGAAACTCTACGTTTACGCCTCTGAGTATCGCCAGGATATAAACGAAGCACGTGGTTTCGGTGTGGATGCCCAGCAGGTTAATTTCGATTGGGCGACCTTGCGCGACAACAAGAAAACAGAGATCAGTCGGCTCAATGGTATCTACGGCAATTTACTGAATAACTCCGGTTGTGATGTGCTCAATGGACGTGCCGTCGTAACGGGACCTCATAGTGTTCAGGTTGATGGCCGCGAGATTAGCAGCGAGCGTATCTTAGTTGCGGTGGGTGGTTGGCCACAAAACCCCGCCTTTGATGGTGCAGAGTTAGGTATTAGCTCAAATGAAGTGTTTGACCTTGAGACTTTTCCAGAACGTATTCTTATTGTCGGCGGTGGTTATATTGCCGTTGAGTTCGCAGGAATATTTGCTGGATTAGGAGCCCAGACTGAACTCGTTTACCGTGGCGATCTATTCCTTCGTGGTTTCGATCAAGAGGTGCGATCATTTGTAGCAACCGAGGTTGAACGTAAGGGGGTGAAGCTCAGTTTCAATCAGGATATTGCCATTATGAGTCGTAATCCTGATGGCTCGATTGATGTTGAGCTGAAATCAGGCGAGCGTCGTACGGTTGATCAGGTTCTGTTCGCAACCGGTCGCGCACCTAAAACAACAGGCTTAGGTCTGGAGCAGGTCGGTGTTGAGTTAAATGCGAAAGGGGCGATTATTGTTAACGACCATTTCCAATCCTCTGTTGCATCCATTTACGCATTGGGGGATGTTATTGATCGCGTACAGCTGACCCCTGTGGCGTTGGCTGAGGCGATGGCACTGGTTGACCATCTATACGCTGATGGACGGCTGGCGCTACCCAACTACAAAATGATCCCTACAGCTGTGTTTTGTCAGCCCAATATAGGTACCCTAGGTTTAACCGAAGAGCAGGCGCGCGATCAGAATATTGCCATTGATGTATACACATCAGATTTTCGCGCCATGCGTCATACAATGAGTGGCAGCCAAGAGCGGACGTTAATGAAGTTAATAGTCGAGCAGGGTAGTGAACGCATTATTGGCATTCATATGGTAGGTGCCGATGCGGGGGAAATTTTGCAAGGTCTCGCCGTTGCGGTTACGGCGGGAGCCACTAAGACTGACTTTGATCGCACGATTGGAATACATCCAACCGCTGCTGAAGAGTTCGTTACGATGCGCAGTAAAACCCGCTAAGTTAGACTGTAAAACCTCGCCTAGAGCCTATCTAGGTGAGGTTTGTTTAACCCCGTTGTACTCTGTTTGGAGCTAACGCGTAAGCCTAAGGGTATAGCTCAAACGATGGCTGGCATTGGCCGGAACCTCGACTAACCACCGTGCCTGCATACCGTCTACTGTCGCCAGTTGTGAGGCATCCACAAGGCTCCATTGTTGACTGAGGTTTACCTTATACTCAATAACGCGCGCCTGACCTGCGCCATTGATAAGCTCAACCTCATAGCCTTGGATAAAGGCGTTTCCATTGCGCTGGTAATCTGTCTGGCGTCGTTCTGATCGAAGATCAAATACTTGCCCGTAGTTCAGTTCGACAGTCTGTCCGGGGCTGTATTGGGCTAAACGCTCTGAACCGACAAACTGTAACCGACTATTGCTATCGCGTTTGTACAATGAGACTTCACCGCTGGGCAGCGGTTTATTGATAATAGATTCATCCAGTTTAAAACCTATCCTCTGATCGGCATACGCTTGTTCTATCCCTGATCCTTGCCCAGCAAACGCATTGTGACTCATCTGGTAACTGACACTGGCACTGAGCCCCTTTGCACTCAATAGAGGAACCCGTTGACTGCTATTGGGTGCCAAATCAAATTCACCTGTTAGGTTGAAGAGTTGGTACCCCTGTACCTCTGATGCGGGAGCTGCATCAGCCATTAGGGCGACACCTGCCATGGCGCGCATCTCGATCATCGGTTGGCCCTTTTGTGGCATGCGCGGATTACCTGCCAGAAGATCAAGTGTGGCGCCTGCAAAGTTTGCATCGGTGCGGTTATGTAATGCGGCTCTGGCGTTAAGATCAATCCTTGATTCACCTATGAGCTCGATCTGATATTCAGTCTGCCAACTGAGGCCCCTTGTTAGGTAACCCAGATCTAACTGAGTGAGATTTGACGCGTCATCAAGTTCAAGTTCGAGTTCGGTTCCCTGAGGCTCGTAGCTTGGAATTCTAGGTTGCCAGTTGCCACTAAGAGGGTAGCGTATCACGCTGGATTCGCTGCCGTCGCCGCTCTCAAACTCGATGTGAGTACCATTAAATCCGAGCAGTTTGCCGGTTAAACGCTCAGCTGTCTCTATATGCTCAAGGCTAATCGTTTGACCTATCATAGCGCTTAGACGTTGTTCAAAATGTGGAGAACTGTTTGCTGAGCTATTCGTTGTATTGTGCCACTGTTGCCGCGCGATACTGGCGCCGCTCAGTGTAACGCTAGCCGCAATAAGGTCGTTGGGTAGACCTTTAATGCTAATTGAGCTAGCCATAGGTGGGGTATCAAAACGGCTGTTTACTAGACCTAAATCAGATTGATAGAGGGTGAGGTGGTGTTGCGCATCTTGCTGTTTAACAGTCAGTGCATAAACTGGCTTTGAATAGAGTTGGGCATAGAGTGGCAGACTAACGATCGCTAAGGTGCCGATAATACGAATAGGTCGAAACATAAAAACCCCGTAAATTTCAAAGTGAGCGCCTGCTCTTTTGCTAATCAAGGTCAACGGCAACACGAAATCCCCAACTGTCCCGTTTTGCATCAGGAGGGTGTCTGTAACGCGCTGATGATCGGATGAGTCTTGGAATTTCAAACCAGCTACCGCCGCGCATTACCTGTTGATTACAACTAATACGCGTGCGTGCGCGCTGGTCTGTGCTAGCGCCCATATAGTTTTCACTGTAGCAGTCCGCTACCCATTCATCGACGTTTCCGTTGAGATCATAGAAGCCCCAGGGGTTGGGTGGGTGGCTACCCAGGGGAGCGGGTTGATTAGCGGTAATGGGCGAAGCGCAGCCATCACACTTAGCCATTGCGGGTTGTAAGGCATCGCCCCACCAGTAAGCAGACTCTGAACCCGCACGTGCGGCATACTCCCACTCGGCTTCGCTCGGGAGCCTATACGCTTGTCCCGTTATTGACGATAACCACTGGGTATAATCATAGGCATCTTGCCAACTGACATTCACCACGGGTTGTCGACCTCGCCCCCAGCCACCGTCATCGGGTAGAGCACGTTCGGTCGCTTTTGCAAATTGATCATACTCATCAAAGCTCACCTCATAGCGGCTTAGTGCAAAACGCGTATTGACAATAACTTGACGCACTGGGCGTTCGTTGTCGTCACCGACTCCTTGAATGTCACCCATCAAAAAGCGCCCTTTGGGAAGCACGATCATCTGCGGCGCACGGGTATCCTTGGGTGTTGGGTGCTGAAATACCGAAAGATGATTCTTCGCCATCCGCTCGATATTATCGGGTTTGTATGGGTCCAAGGGCGCAGCATCAATGCCCGCTAAGGTGACGACCGCACTCACGTCTGGGTTGGTGTCGCTCGTATTAAGGCGCGTTGAACTACTTGCTAACGCCGGCTGCACGGCATCATCTTTAATAACAAGATTGAATAATTGACTTACCGCGATTCCCGCCAAAAAACCAATCACTAACCAGGTGGGGTGTTTGAACATCGAAGTTATATCAAATGCGAATATGCGTGTTCGCGACCCGTTGGCTGTCTGTGTCGCTTGAGGTACTGGGTTTTGCGCTGAGGCTCTTTGACCTTGCCCAGCGTTGACGCTCGCTTGTGAACCAGCCGCCATGTGGTCAGCGGTATTCTGGGTCAAGGCGGGTGATGGTGATGACTGATGAGTGGGCTGTATCGCGTGATGCGTCTGCGCCGACTGCTCTAATCGGCTGTCCATCATAACCTGTTCAGCGTCAGGAACTGTACCAAATAGCTCACGTGCTAGCTGCAATGGGCCTTGTATTGATGCCTCTAAGCGGTTGTTCAGTACCTGATTCAGCTGCTCCCACTGAGTATCGTTTAGGTCATTTGGCCGGCTATCGCTCTCGGGTTTACCTTTATTAAACAGTGCCACACAGAGCTTTGCTAGCGCGTAGGTATCACCACTTGTGCTTGCGATACCGCGAATGAGATGGTCTTCGGGTTGGTAGGCGGCGTAGTCTAGTTCAGCTGTCTCTGGATCAAGGGCGTTATACCAGCCAGTCCCTAGAAGCTGTACACCGCGCCCGGGAACTAGCCATATAAGATCAGGGCAAAGAGTGCCATGGCTCATGCGTCCCATTTGGATAAGGTGCAGTGCTTTACCAAGTTGCGTCAACATACCTATTCGCTGTCGTTCGGTCAGTTTGGCGAGCTTGCCACTTTTTATAAGCTGAGCAAGACTGACCCCGGCCAGTGGCGGCATTGATATAAATAGCATGCCACGATAGATGTACTGACCGAAATGTTGCAGTAGGTAGGGTGACTTTAATACTTTGGTACGATTGAGTGTGTTGCGTAGGCGCTCAAGTTGAGATTCATCACCAAACTGACGTGGATCGAATATTAGCAGTGATACAGCGACGGGCGTTGTAGTCGTAATGTCTTCAGCCGCCCACAAAACGCCGGGGGGCTGAGACGGACCTGCACTGATCAGTTTAAAGCGGTGATGTTTCGGACCGATTATTTGTTCAGGTTGCAGTGAAATGTAGGCGGTGATACTAGGGTCGCTCATTGATTAACGCTCTCCCTAAGGCCATGAGCTCTAATATCACCTTATAACCTAATCGGCAGATGTGTCCAGTGACGGGAAGGACTTAACCAACTCATCGACGGCTTTCATCTGTGACAAATAGGGTTCCAATTTTGACAGTGGAAGGGCACAAGGGCCGTCGCACATGGCTTTGTTCGGATCTGGATGCGCCTCTAAGAATAGACCCGCGATACCCTGGGATAAGCCCGCACGTGATAGTTGTGCTACGAGGGCGCGTCGTCCATCGGCTGAGTCAGACCGACCACCGGGCATCTGTAAGGCATGAGTGGCGTCAAATATCACAGGGTAGCCGAAGGCTTTCATTGTGCTAAAACCCAGCATATCGACAACTAGATTGTTGTAGCCAAAGCTGCTGCCGCGTTCACACAGAATCAGTTGGTCGTTACCGGCCTCTTCACACTTACGCAGTATGTGGCCCATCTCTTGGGGCGCTAAGAACTGTGCTTTTTTTATATTGATGACAGCACCTGTTTTAGCCATCGCTATAACCAGGTCGGTTTGTCGAGATAAAAAGGCGGGTAACTGAATAATGTCACAAACTTCAGCCGCCGGTTGGCACTGGAAAGGCTCGTGAACGTCAGAGATAATAGGTACGTTGAAGGTGGATTTGATCTCTTGAAGAATTTTTAACCCTTCGTCTAAACCCGGGCCGCGGAATGAGTTGATCGATGAACGATTGGCCTTGTCGAAACTCGCTTTGAAAATATAAGGGATGTTCAGTTTCTGTGTCACATTGACGTATGTTTCAGCGATCTGCATCGCCAAGTCACGTGATTCAAGAACATTCATACCCCCAAAAAGGGTCATAGGTGTGTCGTTAGACACCTCAAGTTTACCCACACGGATTGTCCGTTGCTGCATATCCCTTCCTTACAGATCTGAGCTAAAAGATGAAGCTAATTATAAGCCATCTGTCGGAAAATGGGCGGCATATTGTTCTATCCACTCTTGAGCGGCAGTATCGAAGCAAATTGGCTCACCTGAACGCTGCTTTTCAACCTGATACAACTTGATATGACAGAGCTGCTCTAGCAGACGAACACGGTAAAGGTCCTCCTCTGTGCGGAAATGAATTGCCAGCTGATAACTAGACGGCTGGTGTCTACACCATATGACCTGGGCTTCTACATGTGTTTCTGGGCAAAGTTTCGGGTGTGAAATCTGTACCATATCGCCAGCACTAAAAGGTGTCTGGCTATGAAGAATCAATCCGATAGGCATCGATTCTGAGGCCTCGAAAGCGGGGGTTTGCGCTTCACAAGCCACTACATTTAAGCTTATCGCTTTAGGATGTTGCAGGTATTTCAGTGGTTGAGTCATGTATAACTCCAAGGGATTACTCCCAATCACTTCGATCAATCTTGCCAACATAAAGCAGATTTTTCTTATGGAGAAATGTGCTAATTGTTTGCGACTTGAAAAAAATGAGCACAATACGTGCCATCCATTCCTAGATTAACTGCGGTTTATGAACAAACGATTAAAGCGCATGCACAGGCTGATGTATGCGATGCTTGGCTGGGTTAAACAATGGGTGCGTACTGCAACTCGACGACTAGCCAGGTAATGAGGGCGCATGCGGCAAGAGCAAACACAAGGGCTGTGCGGATTCTGGATGCTGTTCGCGTTTGTGAGCTAGCGGATACAATAAAGGGGTAGCCCCAACGTTTGGGTTTATCTAACAGGTTTAGCCTTGGGTTGGCATCAAAATAGAGCGCGTTGGATGCACCTCTATCATCAATGATCAGCTGATCAGGGCCCGCTTTTCGTGACGCTCTTACCCAGTCACGTACCTGTATAGCCCGCAACTGTTCAGGGTTTAGTGTTCGCAATCTACCCATCCCATAAAACGGACTATCGGCGATTAGAAGCTCCTCAACGTAGCGATACTGTCCACCGATAGCGCTCGTGAAGCTGGCGCTTGGAAACTGGCTCGACCCATACCATACTTTTTTTAGCGGTGTATGTACGCTGGCGCCTCTGGGGTTTACCCAAGCAACACCCGTTGGGTCACCCACTTTGAACCAGAAGGGGCTCTGCTGTTTATCGACAGGCTCCCAACGCTCGCTTTTGTGGGTTTTGCGCTTTTTATAGGTTTGGCAGCGATACCAGATGCAGGGTCGACCAGAGTAGGGTGATACAAGCGGGAAGGCAGTGCCTATACAAAATCCCTCTATTTCAACAAATCCCTGCGCGACTGAACGCAGTTGGCTGGTTGGAGTGCCGTGTATCAGCCTATATGTGCGTAGATAGGAGAAGAGTAATAACATGGCGATCATCAGTGCGATGCTCGCAACGGCCATCGCCATCCAATAGTCGTTATGCGTGAGCGGATTTAGGTGCAGAAACATTCAGAATCGAATTTTCGTTATTTAAACAGAGTTTTAATAGAGTGGTCGGCCAGTTCTGCCGCCTCAAACTGAAGTGGTTGAGCCGCTTTGAACCCCATCCTTCGTGCGACTAAAATATCAGGGAACTGCTCTATTCGAGTGTTAAGAGCGTTCACTGAGTCATTATAGAATTCTCGCCGATCGGCAATACTGTCCTCTAACCCTGTAATGCGTGTCTGTAGGTGCATGAATGCGTCAGATGCACGCAGTTCTGGGTAATCTTCAGCGACAGCAAATAGGGATCCTAACCCCCTGCGAAGCAGTGTTTCAGCAGCACCGAGCGCTTTTATATCACCTGATTCGCGTGCGCTTGAAACCGCACTTCGCGCCTGAATGACTGCTTGCAGCGTTTCGGACTCATAGCTCATGTGCTGCTTGCAGCTATCCACGAGCTTGGGTAGTTCGTCGTGTCGCTGTTTAAGTAGCACATCGATATTGGCCCAAGACTGTGTAACCTGATGTTTTAGACGCACAAGGTGGTTGTAGATAGAGATCAGGTAGCCAATTAATAAAACGCAAATAATCAGTGTAACTATCCAAAACGGGTCCATATCGTCTCCTTAGCGCTGGAAAAATGGGGTGAAATAACCGCCTATATAAAAACAATAGCTTAAATCCTTGTTATCGCTGGTGCTCACTAGCGATCATGCCCTAAGATGATAGTCCAACCGTCGTTATAAGAGTAAAAATCAGATGGCCGAGAAGTTTGTGATTTTCGTAGTGCTAAAGCCTGAATCCTTGATCGATCTCAATGAGCTGACTAAGCGCATGAAATTTGAGGCTTTGCAAAACCCTGCCTGTCATCACTATGAGTATGATGTGCATGAGTATGTTCGCTGTGTTCGTTTCGATCAGCAGTGGGAGGATGACTATAAACTCAGTGAGGCGCATCAGGCGCTTATCGATACAATGCTGGCTGAGAGCGCTGTCTACGATAAGGTCATTCAACCCTCCTAACGGCATAAGCGGTCTTACAACTCGTTTGCGCGTCGATAGGGTCCCTGATAGTCAAACAGACGTTCTGTAATTCGCCAGAATTTTCCCTGTTTACGCGATACGACAAAATCGGGGTGGGGAAGGTAGGGTGCGGCTGCTAACACTGCTTGATTTGAGCTAAACGACGCTGGGCGCTGTCCGGCATCGTTTCGCCGTCCAAACAGCCTGTTAAATACAGCTTGCTGTTTTGGCTGACGCATATCAAAACGCTCTGATAATGTATTACCGTCCTCATCGTGATAGGTAACACGAATGGCATCACGCTCTTGGGTTAGACTTATTCCGCTGCAACGTATGACCTTATGATCTTTGAGCGACAATGCACGTTTAATCAGTTCATCGGGGTCGATGAGCGCCATATCGCACTGCCAGCAATTGCGCGCAGCGATATCGTTTTCACTAGCGCAACCACCACAGCGTTTAAATTTAAAACGAAAACTGCACTGCAGGCCGCTATCTAAAAGCCCCTGGCAGCGACGTCCGAAATGTTCTGTGACCAGGCCATTACTATCGGTTCGCCCCCAAAAGAGATTCGCTTGGCCGCACTCAGGACAGAAAACCTGCACAGGCTCCGTATCCGATGCGGGTTTGGGCTCACCTACTTCAGGATCAAACAGGTCGATGCCGTTGTTTGCATAGTCTATGACTAGGCAGTTCCGCTTGCCCTCGGCCAGCCTTAAACCTCGACCGACCATCTGCTGAAAAAGACTGACCGATTGGGTCGGTCTTAACAGGGCGATAAGGTCGACATGGGGTGCGTCAAAACCAGTGGTAAGCACCGCAACATTAACAAGAAACAGCAGTTCTCCGGCTTTGAAGCGCTGTATTGTTAAGTCTCGCTCTAACGCCGATGTGTTAGCAATTACGACGGCCGTTTTATCGGCGGGTAGGTAAGAGGCTATTTCTATCGCATGCTTAACACTTGCCGCAAAAATCATAACGCCACGGCGCGTTTTACTCAGTTCAGTGAGCTGCTCGCATATAGCCTGGGTAACGCGAGGAAAGCGTGATAGCAGCGCGTTTAGATCAGCTTCAGCATAGAGCCCATCGCGGTTGGCTTGCAAAGATGAAAAGTCATAGTGCGCAATTGCTGGCTTTTCTAACACCGGCGGGGTTAAAAACCCCTGCTTGATTAATAGACGAAGGGGTAGGTCGAAGATGCAATGTTCGAATATCCTTGGCGCTTCACTGCGCACGAACCCACGATAGTCAAAACGGTAGATCCAGCCATAGCCTAAGCGATAGGGTGTGGCGGTAAGTCCAAGTACTTTAAGTTCGGGATTAGATTGACGCAGATGCTCGATCAACTGTTGATATTGCGATCCAGTGTCGTCGCTGACGCGATGTGCCTCATCAATAATAACTAAGGAGTATTGGTTAGCGAACTCGGTTAGGTTAGCGGCAATCGATTGGATAGAGCCAAACACAACCTGATGCTGGGTATCACGCGCCCTTAAACCGGCAGAATAGATACCTGGCTGGCGCCCCGTTGCGAGGAATTTAGCCGCATTTTGTTCAACTAACTCTTGAACATGGGTAACAACCAGAATTTTACGCTTGGCCAGGCGGGCTAGCTCGGCTATTACCAGACTTTTGCCGGCGCCAGTCGGTAACACCAATAGTGCACTTGCGTCCGATTGACGAAAGTGCGCTAGGGTAGCATCGACTGCCTGTTGTTGATAGGGACGAAGGGTGAAGCCCTGGGTCACTCCCACTCCATCGCTTCAAATACACGTCCTGCGTTTTTGCCGGCGAGCTCGTCGGCCGTTTCTAAGTGCATGTAATCACGCTGATCGATTAGGTACGCATCGGCTAAAGTGCCACCCTCATCTAGCAGGTTTGCGACCTGTTCGCGAAGAAACTCAAGGTAGCCACGGGTGTAGGTATCGACCTCAGTGAAGGTGGTTGGCGCGCCATGGCCGGGAACGATAATGGCGTTCTGCGCAAGGGGCTTGAAAGCAGTTTCCCAGGTCTCTAGCCAGTCAGCGGTGTTAGATTCTGGAAACACGGGCAACATGCGCTCATGAAAAGCGATATCACCGGCAATTACCACATTCTCTTCGGGTATGAAGATACTTATGTCGCCTTTAGAGTGGGCCGGCCCAAGGTGCAGCAGTTGTGCAGTGATACCGCCTAGGTCGATCTCCATCTGTTCATCAAAGGTCTTATCAATGTCGATAATTTCGCTGCCCTCGATGCGCTCTTTAACAATATCCTCTAAGCGCAACAATCCGTTTGCAAGCTTCTCTTCTATCTCGTGTGCGGCATCTACGTGCGCAATAATAGTTGCGCCTTGCTCTTTCCAATAGTTATTGCCGCCTGCAGCGTGGGTTTGACCATTTTCATCAACAAGGTATTTAACGGGGAGGTCAGTTAAGCGTTTAATTTCATCGTGCAAAGCCTTAGCTAGAAGGTATGTACTGCTGCCGTTAACCACCATGACAGCTTCATTCCCGATAACAAACGAGAGGTTGTTGTTGTGGCCTGCATTTTCATAGGTGTAAAACTTCAGCTGTCCAATCGCTGACCAGACACTGTCTGACACTTGCACAGGTTTGTCGTATAGAAGAGATTCGGGGTATTTATCATCTGGGGTTTGGGCCCAACTGACTGTCGTGCTGGCTATTATAGAGGCTGCAAGCAGCACATTAAGAATCCGCATAGTAGATATCCTTTATGATATTGGTGCCAACTTAAATCTCACGCTGCACGGCCATTCAGTTTTTAAAAATAGGGATCACTGAATCTTACCTAGCCTAATGACTTATGGCATAAGGGTATAGAGAATATTAGAAAGTGCTAACCTAAGGCAATAGCGCTAAGTAATTAGGGTAGAGCCGTATTAGGACCTAATAGGTAGCGCTGTTTTATTGATCACTTGACGCATAACAAAGCTTGAGTGAACACCACTAACACCCTCTATGCGGGTGATCTTATCGAGAAGCAGTCGTTGGTAGCCGTCCATGTCGCTTACAACCACCTTCAGCTGGTAGTCTGCGTCTTGACCAGTTATGAGTAGACACTCCAGTACTTCAGGCAGTTCACCGACAATTCGATCGAAATTGGCAAAGCGTTCGGGTGTGTGGCGATCCATGGATATCAAAATGATCGCCATCAGGTTATGCCCAAGTTTGCGCGCATCAACAATGGCACGGTAATCCAGTATGAGACCTTTCTCCTCGAGAGCACGAACGCGCCTCAGGCAGGGAGAGGGTGATAAGCCTACTTGATCGGCTAACTCCTGATTTGAAATACGCCCATCCCGTTGCAGAATTTCAAGTATCTGGCGATCGTATCTATCGAGTGTAAGCGTTGATACCTCGGTGCTCGCAAGTGCCACTGTTCTCTCCTCAGTTTAAGCCTGCTCTTTAGGGTGTCCTAACAAATGAGCAAAACTCGGTAAATAGCTAGCCGCTTAGCTTTAGTTTAATTTAATTGCGCAAAATAACTTTAACAAGCAATTTTTACAAAATAATACCCGATTATCGCGCAAAATTAGCAATCATCTATCGCCAAATTTAGCTAGACTATCAATTCAAGTCATTATTGCTGTCTTTGAGGTTTAAGTATGTTCAGTCATAGCCGTTACCGTCCTGCGCCACAGATCAATATTAGTGATCGAACCTGGCCAAATAATCAGATAACTCAAGCGCCAATTTGGGCTTCGGTTGATCTTCGCGACGGTAATCAGGCGTTACTAGAGCCGATGAACGTGCATCAAAAACAGACGCTATGGAAGTTGCTTGTCAAGCTGGGGCTGAAACAGATCGAGGTGGGTTTTCCCTCGGCTAGCCAACCCGATTTTGACTTTATACGCTGGTTGATTGAAGAGAATCAGATACCCGATGACGTGACCGTTCAAGTCCTAGTGCAGGCACGTAAAGAGCTTATCGATCGGACCTATGAATCCTTAAAGGGGGTTAAACGAGCGATAGTTCACGTCTACAACTCGACCAGTACTGTTCAGCGCGAGCGGGTTTTTCGTCAGGATCGTGAGGGTATCAAGCAGATAGCCGTGCAGGGTGCCAAGTGGGTTAAAGAGGGGGCTGAGCAGTACCCCGATGTTGACTGGATGTTCGAATACTCACCAGAGAGCTTTACCGGTACCGAAATTGATTATGCCGTCGAGGTCTGTGATGCGGTGATGGATGTATGGCAACCTAGCGCTGAAAAACGCTGCGTACTGAACCTACCGTCTACCGTTGAAGTTGCCACACCCAATGTGTTTGCAGACCAGATTGAGTACTTCTGCCGCCATTTAAAAAACCGTGCTGGCGCTATTGTCTCTGTACATACTCACAATGATCGCGGCTGTGCAGTCGCGGCAGGGGAGCTAGCGCTGTTAGCGGGCGCTGATCGCGTTGAAGGAACCCTACTTGGTAATGGTGAGCGAACCGGTAACATGGATATAGTGACCATGGCGATGAATATGTACAGTCAGGGTGTTGATCCGAAATTAGATCTTTCGAACCCTGACGAGATTATCTCTGTATACACCGAGTGTACCGGCTTACCCGTTCATCCACGTCACCCATGGGTAGGCGAACTGGTTTACACCGCCTTCTCGGGCAGTCATCAGGATGCGATTAAAAAGTGCCTTAATATTCAATCAGACAATGAGCATTGGCAGGTTGCTTATCTGCCAATCGACCCTAAGGATATCGGACGCGATTATCAGGCGGTTATTCGTGTAAATAGTCAGTCTGGCAAAGGCGGCATGGCATTTGTTCTGGAGCGAGATTTTGGTATACATCTGCCGCGTTGGATGCAAACTGAACTTGCCCCGGTTGTGCAAAAAGCAACTGAGTCCAGTGGCTCAGAGCTCAGTAGCCAAACGATTTTTGATATTTTGAAGCAGAACTTTATTGTGGATCAGGCGCCAGTTAGCCTTAAGAGTTATCAGATTGAGCGTGATGGTCACGAGCAGGTTCACGCCCGTCTTATCATCGATGGTAAAGAGGTGGACATTCAAGGCACGGGCGATGGTGTTGTCAGTGCCTTTTTGACGGCCTGGTCGAACCATAGCGGCCAAAAGGTAAACGTGATTGACTACTCAGAGCACGCTGTTGGTGAGGGAACTTCCGCTGAAGCGGCTGCATACTACCTAGTCAATGTTGATGGCGCACGTGTAGGCGGCATGGCCCTGGATAACGATAGCTTAGGCGCCTCATTACGAGCGCTGATATCAGCCATAAACCGCGCGACATCCGAAGCAAGCGTAGCTGCCTAAACTCAACCAATTTTTGTCGCGGCTTGCCTTTGGCAATGCGCTCCTACAAAGCATAGCTTGCGTAGGTTAGCTGTAGGAGCACATTAACGCGCAGCGTTAAGCCGCGACAGGTGTTTGAATTAAGCTTTTATAGGACATTGAATG
>Ga0209137_1001100_pt1 | contig 26551 bp, 22 predicted proteins | sample SaaInl5LU_22_DNA_FD_184642 | JGI IMG/M metagenome (GOLD analysis project Ga0209137, IMG submission 184642) | Marine microbial communities from expanding oxygen minimum zones in the Saanich Inlet - ESP_105LU_22_DNA (SPAdes) (version 2) | ecosystem: Environmental > Aquatic > Marine > Intertidal...
TCATTGAGATTTCAAATGAATTTATCTCAAAGCGGATTTACTGATGCTTACGGAAAGCCTTTGTTTAAAAGCATTCTAGATAATCCTGTGGATGTTATTCAAACACAGATAGTTGACCCAAACACCGCTTTCTAATTGTTAGTAAATGAAAATATTATTAATAAAAATGTTGCATTTTTCCCTTAAATTAGGTATGTGGGAAAAAAGAAATCTTTCGGGATATACAGAAGCGGATTGGAGAAGTACTGCGGTGACGCTCTTAAGCAACATAAGTACAAGTTTGAGTATGAACAAGAGTTTGTCCTTGTGGAGGGGTATACATACCCCTCCGACTACTTTAAGTCTGTTCCAAAAAACAAGGAACTAGTAAACGCTACAGGTAGAAAAGTGTTGCCTATCAAGTATAAGCCAGATTTCTACCTGCCTAAAGAAAAAGTCTTTATAGAGACTAAAGGATTCGTTAGAGCTAACGATTCGTTTCCACTTAGATGGAAGCTGTTTATGGTTTATCTAATGAGTGCAGGTATGTCTGACCACGCTTTGTTTATTCCAAAGAACAAAGGTCAAGTAGATGAAATTATGAAATACCTAAACTCAAGATGACACTAGAAAAACTATCTCAACTTTACAATTTGTCGTGTCTTAATGCGCACCACTTGTTAGATGAGCTTTACGAAGCTTGTCACACTGACGAGGGAGACCCAAAAATATCTCCCGAAGAAATCAAAGCTATTAAACAAAGGTTCTTGACCAAGATTCGTCAAGAGCTTGATTTAATCCAAACAGCAGCGGATGAAGTGTCAGAAGTGTAGTGCGTGTCAGAAAGAAAAGTCTTTAGATGAATTTCATAAAGACAGGTCACGCAAGTCTGGTAGACAGAGATACTGCAAAGAGTGTAAAAGATTCTTTGATAAGGAAGGTTATCATCCTAAATTTAAGCAGAAGTATATGATATACTACTTACCTAAAGAAAGGTACATTGGTATGACATACAATTTAAAGCGAAGGATGTCAGCTCATAAGCAAAGACATAGTAGAGATATCACAGGATATCGAGTGCTGTTAACTACAAAGCACGAGAAAGTTGCTCACATAGTAGAAACTTTCTTCCATTTGGTTGGATTTAATGGATTTAGATATTAGATTTGAAGTGTATTAGGTTATATTCCAAATTTTTCTTGACTGCTAGGAAAGACTAGCACTTGGTTTACATTGGTTTGGGAAGGGGGCTTAATTGCCCCCTTTTCTTTTTCTACAACCACAAGAACCATCACATTCTTTTGGTGCTATGTCGCAATACTGACGTTTCTCGTTAGTACTCTTTTCCCTTTTCTTTTTTGCCATATTACAGAATATACCTATCAGCTATACGTTGAATTACCTTTATGCCAATAATGACTAAAAGTAAATACAAAGCATATCTCTGTATAATCTGTAGTGGTTTTTCTTTTTCAACATAAACGATTTTATCGTAAGGAACTTCTATAACTCTAATAATCGTATCCGAGTCGCATATTGCGTCTATAGTAATCGTGTCGTTCACTTTTACTATTTTCACGCTCAGTCTGTCCTTTACTAGAGTAATAGTATCGTGTTGCTTCATAATCACAGTATCCGTGATAGCCACAGGTGGGCTGACAACCGTGTCGTTCACAATCAACGTGTCTTTTACCAGAATTAATGGGTCTTTTTGCACCGCTTTCTTCAAGTGCCATTGAGCGCTGCAACTCGTTAATGACAGCACGAGAGTTAATTTTACCAGCCATTTCATTCTACCGTATCAAAGTCTACATATGTTATACTTACCGATTCCTCTTTCTCCAACGCTTCAGCAATAGCAGGGTAAATTCTTTTATACGCATTACCAGACGAGCCAATAAAACCATCGCTATCGCCAAAATTCGTTTGTTGACTATCACCAACAATGAGACACCCAGCAGTGTGTTCATCAGTATTACCAGTATGAATAAGGATATACTCAAAATTAGGCACATCACGTACCCATAACATTCCTTTGTGCATCTCCCCATACTTCTTTAAATATCTTCCGTGAAATCCTCCAGTCGTACGAAGAGTAATGCGATATGTTCCAGCAGGGATTCTTGTCTCTGCCATAACCTTTTCTTCTCTGTATTCATCTTCAAGGGTGTAACACAGAAATCTTCTCTTTCCTCCTGTAACGTCAAATAATAGTCCATTGGTGCTGTCCTCTTGACTACTGAATCTTAATACCTCTAGCTCCATACCTCTTGTCATTTCTTAGCGAATTTCTCCAGACCTGCGATACCAAAACTACCAAGAGTCACTATTACAAAAGAATTGTAAGTAAATTCATTAATCACTAAGTCTTTACCCATAGCGCCACTGACTACATCAGCAATCATCACTAATACCATTACTGCAAATGAGAGAAAACCAATAACGGTTTTCTCATTGTATGCGTTGTCATTCTTAAAGATTTCTCCGAATCCCATAATCATTGTTTTAAGTTTCTTCATAGTATTATATGATTAAATTTAATTTTGTTTCATTTTCGGATAGTAAGATTTAGTCTGTTCGCTAAACTGATATCCTATCAATTGTAGATTCTGTTGAATCTCTACTTTTTCATCTCTAGTTAATTCAGATGGGTCTCCGAAGTAATGAAAGAATAATTCCATCTCTGCTTTTGGTGTTTTAGCATTCTTGATATGGAAATAAGAATCGTCATCAACAGCATTGCCCATAGCTACGTTTTTAAAGTACTTTAAATAATACTTCTTGACAGGCATAGGTTCATCTATAGAATTAATGAATTCGGTAACTTCTTTAGGAAGTTTACCCGATTCTCCCATAACTCTAAGCTCGTCAAGAGTATACTTCTCAGCTGCAAGTCTAATGTCTTTCTTAATCTTGTAGTGAGTGGTCATAGCCTCCATATTGATTAACTCTTCTATGTCAGACTTCTCTTTATAAGCATCCTTAGGAATGGTGTACAAGAAAGACTTACCAAAACCAAACAGGTTTTTAAATTCCTTATTAGCTTTTTCTGGCGTAATCCCCTGTTTCTCTTCCTTAAGAGTAATAAACTTATCTGTAAGTTGATACAGTAATGCTGTTAATAGCGTTGACTCTGAACCAATAATCTTTTCTACAGCAACCTCAGCTCTTGAAGGAGAGATAGAACCTCTTCCTAATCCAGCTGTGATTTCACCAAAGAACTTGTATATGTCGTGTACATTCTTGTCCTTGTATCCTTCAGCATAAGGCATAACCTCGTCTTTAGTATAAGAGATTATCTTATCTCTAAACAAATCATAGTTTCCTTTATAAGCAGTTAACGCCCCTGCTATAGGGATAGCGCCAAACATTCTTTGACCAATAGCCGTTACTACATTTCTACCTTTTCTTATGTCTGAAACAGGAATGAATTCTCCAGCTGGGAATGAAGCTGTAAGAGACTCTAAGAAGAACCAAGCATCACCGTCTGGATTCAAGTCATCTTTCGGAGCTTCCTTATCCTTCATAACGTATGTAAGGTTCTTTGCAGTAATCTCTGATAAAGAATCAAACATCAAGAACTGGTGAACCTTTGGAATTCTAATAGTAATAGGTTCTCCTAGGCTGTTTTTTAAACCAGTTGGTATGACATTGTATCTCTCTAGAATCCAAGGAGATATGTTTCCGTACCAGTCTTTATCTTCTTCATCATCCCATAACATCATTCTAGCAAACATAGCTAGAGCTGTGTTTAATACATAAGCTTGCGTTTGCTTCTCGAAGAACTTATAAGGATTTTTTCTCATATAATCATAAGAAGCTCTAGTACCTTGAATAGAAGCGTTTAAGTATGGCTTAAATACGTCTAGCTCAGAAGAAAGCTCACCACCTTGAGCAAAGTCTGCAATCAATCTTGCCTCTGAAGCTGCAATAGAATTAATCTCATCTTGAGTAGCATCTGGCATCGATTCTTGCAGATTTTGCTTAGTTCTCTGATAGATAGCTAATCGCAGTGCAAGCTCTGCTTTCTCACCAGCAAAAGCCAATGCATTAAATGGATTTAAGCTTATGCCTCTTCTTTGAAGGAAGTCTATACCAAACTTTCTTTTCTTTTGATAAAGTTTGTCTGGCTTTCCTTGAGTAGTCATAAAAGACATACCGCCACCGTACTTGTAATACTCTTCTACCAAGTCTGTATTCAATACAGCATCCTTACTAGATTTAACAAAATCAACAAACACCATAGCGTTCATCAACGGCAGGAATCTGTATTTGTCATAAATACCCCGACCTCTGGTCACCTCTCGGAATCCACGAAGTGTACCTGTAATAGCAAAGAATGGGTTAAGTGCTGTAGCTGTCGCTTTTACAATCTGCGTACCAGACACCCATCTAATCACATTCCTAACTCTAGGAGGAAGCATATAGGTTTTAATACCTATAAGCTGAGAATGGTAGTCTTTATGAATCTGGAATCCACGTAGCTTACCACCTTCTCTATAATACACATTAACAAAGTTCTTGTCAGCAGCTTCCAGTACTTGATTTCCGAATCCATCGAGCTTAATCTTTCCGCTCTTGTCTTTTTTAGCGTTACCCTCACGAATAAACTGTCCAGAAGCGATGTTTTCAAAGCCTTTTCTTTTAGCCTCTTTGTGCATTTCCTTGAATAGCTTGTTCTTAGCCTTTTTGTTTTCCAAAGCTCTAAAGCTTAAGTCAAGCATATACTCAGTATCTGTAAAGATACCTGTGTCTGCACCACTTCTTATGGACTGAATCTGAGGTTGATTCAGACCTCCAGCCTGCTGGAACACAACGTCATCTACATTTCCAAACATCTTAGACAAGAATTGTCTTGGAGAGTAATCGTTGTTAATGAACCTGTCTCTTGTTTCTAGGTCAATCAACCCTTCTTCGTACTGTTCTTGAAGTAACTGCTTGTACGTGTCAAAATACTTATCAGCTCTTTCCTCGATAAGAGCCATAGTTTCAGATGGAATTTTAGCAGCAAGTTTATCTAAAGCTTTCTGAGCAGCATCCTTGTTCATCTCTACATCACCATAAGTTGGGTGAGCAGGAGTCTCTGCGTATTTCTGTACTTGAGACTCAAAGTATTTAACCTTGCCTTTAGATTCTTTAATGTCAGCCTCGATTTCTTTTATCAATGCCTTATCTCCAGCTTCTTTAGCAGCGGCTAATTCTCTTTCGTAGTATTCTATCTGACTAATCTCTAACTCAAGTCTAGAAGTGTAAACAGCTTTACGTTCAATCCAAGTGTTATCAATATCAATAACACGTCTCATAAAGATGTATTGGTCTAAATACTCTCTTTCTGAATTAGTAATCTTTCCGTAAATCTCCTTGCTTACTTTACGGAATCTTCTATCTGCGTAAGAAGTAGCTCCAGCACGATTCACGTTTAACGCAGAGATATACTGAGAGAATCCATTAGCCATAGCCTTTTTAAGAGCTGCGTTTCTGTCTACCCAAGCTTTTCTAGAAGTGATATACTTCCAGTTCCACTTTTTACTTTTAGAAGCGTCAATGATGTGCTGCTCGGAAGCGGCAAACATATTGTCAACAGCATCAAGAGCTTCCTCACCAGTAACTCCTTCTGCAAGTGATTCTCTAATCACGGCAGGAGAAACATACTTCTGGCTGTTTTCAAATGTAGAAGACAAGACACCTGTGTTCTCTATCGTTTCTGCATTTTCAAATACATAAGATATAGAGTTAATCTTATCAGCCTCGTTCCAAACGCTTCGCATATAAGCGCCTTCTTTTGAGAAAGATTTCTCTTTAACTTTAATCTCACCATCCTTAAACAGCTTGAATACCTCTCTGTTTTCTTGTATCTTTCTACCTAGAAGTTCAGCTACTGGAGTTCCACTTCTGCCTTCAAGGTCTAAAAGTGTACTTGCAATACTTAATATTCTTTCATCTTTCGTGATATAAACTACGTTATCGTTGTCTCCATCTTCAAAATAAAAAGCAACCTCTCTACCTTTTCTTGCGTTTACAATTTTACCTTTACTGAAAGCAGCAAGATTGTTGAGACCTCTACGTTTATGTCTAAGCTGTTTTCTTGACTTGAGACTTTCTAATTGAGATGTAGGGTAGTGTTTCTCTGGAATATTTTTACTTGCGGCATTTTCTACTGCTCTGAACGTAATTCCTTTAGCATTTGTTATTCCAGATACCTCAGCCACAGCGTCAAATACTAAAGGCATAGTTATATTGCCTATGCGCCAGTTGTTTGGATAATCTGCATATTCTTGAATGCCTCCATTCGCTTTATACTCGAATCCATATGCAACTTCTAATAATCCATTAGAATCCATATTTACAGATATTTCAAGCACAGTGGATTCATTCATAAGTATATCAAGTCCTTCTGGAAGACCTTTAGGATGTATACTTTCTATCTTACTCTTTAGTTCCTTGTACGGTATTCTTTTTCTGAATGCTTCGTTCGCTTTAATCCACCCTGCTTCCTTTGTAACAACATTCAGTGCTTCCACAGGGTTAGACATATTTCTTACTTTTCCACTTATATCTGAATCCACTACAGGAATCATATCTATAAGAGCAGGAAGTGCATCAACTACTTTTTCGAATACATTATTTTCTAAGAAGAATGAAATATTGGAAGCTAAACCCTCTCGGCTACCTCCAAGTGCTTTGAACGAAGCCTCTCTAATTAATTCCATCGCTCCGTCACTTTCTTTACTCGTAGAAACTATGGCAGAATCAATTCCAAGTGCAATAGCTACTTCTTGGAAATTTAAACCAGATGAAACATCAGATAAGAAATTCATAACCATTGGCTTGAATACCTTGTTATCTGTATCAAAAAGAGTTTTTCTGAAACCATCAGACACTTGAGCCGAGTAATTCTTTATTACATCAAGAACTATTTCTTGGTCTTCACTTAGCTTAACACCCTCGTTAAAATATGCTTTCTCAATAGTTCTTAATGAAGATGGGTCTGATATTACATTATGCAGAGATACATAGAATCCTCCTAATTCATCAGCTACATATTCGTAGTTTTCGTGTATAGAAGGCAAGCCTTGACCATTTATAATCATTTGCATTGCAGGGTGTTCAAACTCACCCTGCGTATGAATGGCAATCCAGTCAAGAATGTTTAACCTTTCTGCTTCAATAGCAATAATCATATCAAGAGCTTTCTTTTCATTTACAGCATCTTGATTCGCTCTATTTCCAAGTATGTCCGCAAACCTATCTATGATGTCTTTTGCTAAATCCTTCCCTCTTTTTAGAGACTCTTGGAACTCAATCTTCTTATCAACAAACATAGATTTTAGCGCTGGAACAAAGTCCTCACCGAATGGCATAATATCTACATAAAACTCATTCTTGCTGTTTTTAGCTGAAGGCTGAGTTCCTTTTTCCGACACAACATCAGAGAAAGCTTTTTGCATATCTTGAGCAAACTGAGCGTAGTTTCCGTCTATAGCTCCAGTAAGTACACGGTCAATAGACTCTTGTAGTAGTCTGCCGAAAGCAACAAACTCTATATCTTCTTTAGCTAAATCTCTAGAAGGCGATAACTCAAGTTCGGCATAAGAGTTCTGATACATCTTGAATATAGAGTGCATCTCTGGAGATTTACTCTCCATCTCCATCAACACTTCGTTGATAGTAACAGGAGAGGCTCTTCTAACAGCCTCGACTATAAATGACGAGAACCCAGAAGCTCCAGTTCTAGCGTTAGCATAAGCTAAGTTTACTACAGGCGTAAGCTCTTTTAGTCCGTTTTCGCTATCTGGTACAATAAGAGTAGAGGTAAACGGCAAGTCTTTTCTATCTATAAACTTAACGTCAGCCTTTATAAATTTACCAAATGCAGAAAGTGTTTCAGCCACTTTCTTCTCTTTAGAGCCTGTGATAGAATCTTTAGAGATAAAAGACTTAGGATGAATCTTAGCTACATTATTTGCAGCGTCATAGGTTTCGTATTTAACACCCTTCCCAAGTACAATCTCACCGTTCTTAGATTGGTGGGATTCGTGAAATCCCATTCTTCTAAGTTCAAAGCTGTGTTCTAGGTCTTTAGCAACAATGAAATTACTACCAGACTCTTTCCATCCCTTGAGTACCGATTCAATGTCAGCACCTTTAGAAGGTCTGTAAGGAGGGTTTCCAATATTAGATATACTTTCTCTTATCTGAGCTTTCTTAGCATCTCCAATATTCCTGTGCCTGTAAGTTCTTACAGTCTTGCCTGTTGCGAATGCAAACTCAAGCTCCCCCATAAGGTTTCTAATCTCTTTCTCAGACTCTAATTTGGTTTTACCATCGAACAGTCCAACTGTTCTCATAATCCTCGTTAGGAGGTCTCCTACGCGCTCTAGGAATTTAGGTTCAGACTTCTTAGCTTCTTCAATTGCTGTTGAGTCACTGAACGTAGCAAAGAATTCCGTTACTAGTTCTATGTCTTTTACCTCTTGTTCTTTTCCGTTGTATTTAGCCTCGTGTCTCAATACGGACTGAGCGTTAGCGTTATCGCCCATTCTTTTTAGAATAGCTCTAACGCTTCTTGCGGCTCTTGCGGCAGCTTCTGGTGAGTGTTGTAAAACAGCATCAACAATAGGATGTATAGCCTCGTGTCTAACCAAGTTCTTGTTAGACTTAGAGAGTATATTTCCATCTTCAGCTAAGAAGTGTATAGTTTTAGTGTTCGGGTTATAATGACCATTACTTCGAGCAGCACCTTCATAAGTTTCATTATAAGAGTCTCTAGACTTGTGTACTACAACTCTCACATTAGGCACAGCATAAGCAAGTACCTTAGTAACTCTGTCTAGGAATTTAAACTCATTTGGCTTGAGCTTCATTCCAATAGCCTCAACTCTTGGTTGGTCTACTCCTCTTCCAGACTGTTTTTCATCAGCCTTGTCAGTATCTCTAACTGCTTCTCCTTCGGTAGCTTCATCAGTCTTTTTACTAGGCTGGTTTGCTCTTTCTGCGGCTTCAAGGATTCTTCTTGCTTCTTCATCTTGTTCGAATTCAGATTCTATCTTATTAATACCTTCCTCTGTTTGCATCTCTTTTAGATACATCTGGTACGCTACGTCTTGAGCGTCTTGACCTGTAAGGTTATATGTCTTAGACCCATCTGGAGATTTCATAACAACACGCTTGATGTTGCCGTTCTTATCTCTCTTTATAGACTTTAGATTCTCCTTAGAAGGAATCATATTAGTTCCTTGAGGAGCAGCCCCTGCTACACTATTATAAGTGAAGCTACCGTCTGCATTCGCAGAGATAACAGGTTTAGCATCGTCTAGACCTATATCTCTTAAAGGAGTATTCTCTAGCTCATTGTAGTTACCTATCTCAATGATGTTACCCTCATCCGTCTCAATAACAAGAGTCTGACCATCCTTAGCGACAACGCCCTCTACAAAGGTGTTGTCTGCTTTATTCATATATCTTCCTCTCTTGTTAAGAATCTGTTTAGGAGTACTATCTTCTGATAGTCTTTCGCTAGCATCTTTAACAGCTTGTTCTTGAGCAGCCTTAATTTCTTGGAAGTCACCCTCTCTACTTGTGTCTCCAGATGGAGTAAATGCTGTTTCTGTTGCTCCTGTTGGTTCAGTAATTGTCTCTGTGGAAGGCTTGATTCCAGCTTTAGCTTCAAGTTCACCTTTCTTAATCAAAGCTCCAGCAATCTTGTTGCCAATAACTTTCTTTACAGCAGGGTCTTTAGCTTCCTTCGCTTGTCTTGAAAGAACGTCAACTTGCTTGTTTAGATTGTAAAGCTCAATAGCTTCTTTATCATTAAGCTTGTTGTATGATTCATTTGCTTTGTTGAGAATATCTCTAATTTCTTTTCTAGTCTCTTGAGCGTATTCTCTAATGATTGATTTCTTCTGAGGGTCAGACTCTTCTTTCATAGCCTGCTTCAAGTCTTTGTACTGCGCTTGAAGTCCCTCGTATTTCTCCATATCTTCAGCCAATGGCTTCTTGTATATAGAGTTGATAGCTCTGTAGTTATTGAAACCTGTAACTGACCCCATAGGTGCGCCCATAGCAGCACCTAGAATCATAGAGTCATAAACAGCGTAAGCATCGTATTCGTCATTAGCAATAATGTGAGCAGCTGTTTGATTAATCAATTCAACGACTCCCTCTTCAATGGCTTCTGATGCAGTATCATAAGCTGTGCTTGTTACACCACGAACCGCAGGACTACGCATAACATCAGTGAACTTCTTACCGTATGGCTCAAGGAAGTCCATAGCTTTGGTGTAAGCTGCTCTCTGTTGTTGCATTGTTGCTTTACCGATGTCGTCACCAATACCAACAGCATTTCTAAAACGCTTGACGTTATTCAGACCACCCATAAATTTACCGACAGCAACCTCTGTAGCACCTGCTATCAAAGCCAAGCTTTCTTTTTGCTCCCAAGTAAGGTCTCCTCTATCTATGTATGAATTGTAAGTTGATGCATAAGATGTAGTACCGAAGTAAGCAATACCCACATTTGGCGCAGCAATAGTAAGCATTAAACCACCAGCTGAATTTGCCGCTCCATACAAGCCTTTGTATATAGCATCTCCTACATCACCATCCTCAAAAGTTTCTGTGATTCCTCTTTCGTCTGTAGGGTCAATACCCAAGGATAATTGAGTTCTATTTGCACGCTCATTAATTTCCTGCTGTAATCTTTCAACTTCTTGATAATCGTCTCTGGCAGCAGCAATACGAATTCCTATTTCTTTTACAGGTTTATCAACAAACGAATCCCAGAAAGCTGTTCTGGTTAAACCTAACATTGTAGGGTCTTTCAGCTCAGCTTCTTTAGCCTTCTCTAGTGTGTTTTCAGACAATACTTGTTCAGCATAAGACTTTCCACCGTTAACTATTCTCTTGACTTCTTCGTAGTCTTTGTCAAAGAAATCCATACCCAAAGCCTCACCAGCTTTTCTAACGGCTTGTTTCTTTTCGTATTCAAGCTCTTCTTCAGTCATATCTTCAGCGTCAGTAAACTTGAAAGTTTTACCTGTGCCACCGAATCCTAATCCTTTAGTTTCTTTTTCTTTAAAAAGCTTATCGTATTCTATTAAGGCATCTTGAGCCTCTCTGTATTTAGCTGATTCTTCAGTGAACAAAGATTCCACAAGGACAGAACTGCCCTCTACTTTTTCTTTAGGCTTCTCTGCCTCTTTACTGCCTAGCGCTGGTTCTTCTACTGCTTTGCCAGTTTCTTTAAACCTCTCCATACCCTCAAGTATGGTGGTAGGAACTGGTACTTCAGAAGCTGGAGTAGATGTGTCAGACTTTGAATCCGTAGGTGTAGGCTCTTCCTCTCCAGTGGATACTGATTCCGTAGAATCTTTTTTTTTACCTAATACAGCAGTATGCCAAGTATCGTAATCATCCTTGACTCCCAAGTGTCCGTGAAGACCTTTTAGATATTCCTCATTATCCTTAACAGCGCTGAGCCAAGTTTCGTAATCATCTTTAATTCCTAGATGACTGTGAAGACCTTTTAGATATTCCTCATTCATACTGAGTATCAGTTATTTGTGAATGATACAAAGATAAGGAATTACTTGGTGTAGTTGTTAGGGTCAAAGTCTGAGTTGCCGCTAGATTCGGTTTTAGATTCCTCTTGTTTCTTATCATCAACAAGCATACCCATAAGAGCCTCGTCGCCAAACTGCATTTTAAGTAGATTTCTAGTATCTGTAGGTAGCCTCGAAAATTCTGACCTAGTCATTTTCTCTGCTTTTCTCTGAAATTGTTTTCCAGATTCTAAAGACCAGAATCCAGAGTCTTCAACAGCTTGTTTATCAGCGTAGATTCTACCATTTTTAATACCAATACCAACGATATCGTACTTAAACTTTTTAGCATCAGTATAAGACTTCCCTTGCAAGTTACTCTGGAATCCGCTATATACTTCAAAATTAACGTCTTCGGTAGACTTCTCGTCAATCACCCAGTCACCATTGTCGTTCTTAGACATAGCGGTAAACTGAACAGTTTCATCTTTTATAAACTCTAAGTCTTTTGACGTACCTGCACCAATGCTTAATCCACCGCCAGAGCTTGTAGCTTTCCATCTAGGAGGAACAGAATTGAGAACTCTTTCTCTATACCAAGCCTCAGCCTCTGCAACAATCTTCTCGTTACTAGCAAGTTGCTGAATATCATTATATTTATCAGCGCTTAGCTTTGATGGGTCATCAACCATACCAAGACCATCGTCTTTTGATATAGCATATGCTGTTAATATATCTGATTGGAAATTAGGGTCTTTCATCTTCTCGTCAAAGAGTGTGTTAACTCTTGACTGCGCATTCTTAACAGAAGAACCTGCTGAGATAGCACCACCAACGTCTTTAATAAAAGCTTCTGGGTCTACAAATGTACCCTGCTTAACGACTCTAGGAAGAATCAAAGAGTTGTTTAGATTTACAGAAGACTGTAGGTATGTAGACTGTGTCGCTGGAACAAAACCATCGCCATCCTTAACAAGAACTTGACCATTCTTTACAATAACCTCTCCTGTTCTATTAGTGAATCCGCTGTAAAGCTCTGAAGCCTCTTCTGGCGAAAGAGCTACATCCTTAAATCCATTAGCTTTATTGTTAACGTATTCTTTACTAGCCCCATCTAAAATAGTTCTACCAGCAGTAACAGAATAAGTTAACTGAGAAGCAGCTTGCTTCATCTTTGTTTCCGCAGCTGCTGAACCTGTTTTCTCATATTCAATGGCGGCTTGTTGAAACACTTGGAACTCTGCATCAGCAATTTGCTTGTAAATACCTGTAAGACCTTGAGCGTTATCCATATACGCTTTTTCAGCGCCTGTGCCAGCAATGTCTTTTTGAAGCTGCTGTTGTGCTTGCTTACGCTTTTGCTCGTTTACTTGGTCAATCTTAAAACCAGTCTCACCGAGCTTTGGTACTTGAAATACTGTTGTTCCTAGAGGACTTGACATTACTTGTTCTTTTTAGCGTTCTTTTCAAACTTCTTAAACAGCTTTCTTGCATAGCTACTTTGCTTAGCAACAGCTTTAGCTTGATTTGGATTTAAAATGTATTCACCACCTGTTGCCTCACCTACCTTCTGTCCATTTTGCACTAAGTCTATAGGATTGGTATTGTGATTAAATGCACCATTAGTCATCATACCGCCATTGTTAAAATACTTGTTGTATTGAGAAACAAGGTTGTATCCATTTTGCAATGCTTTAAGCTGTTTTATAGCTTGATTGTTTCTGTACTCAGCAGGTATTGGATTTATATTGTTTTCTGGACTTAGGTCACCAAAAGGATTCATATTAAGCTCAGAAGGCTGTTGGAGTACAGGTTGTAATTGTGGTGTTTGAGGAGTGCCAAAAGCGCTCTTAGGTAAGATAGAGTTAATTGGCTCAGACTGAGGAGCAGCAATCCCTTGAAGCGGCATTCCATAAGTGGTTGCTAGTTCTGGTTTAGCGTTGCTTATAATATTTCCTATTTCTTTAGGAACTACATTTTTTTTAAGTCTATCAGCTTCATATTTTTTTCTGTAGGAATCATCAAATACTACGTTGTCTAATTCTTCTGGAACTGCCTCTAAAACAGTATCCTCCATTGTCAAAGCGTTTTCTGAAACCTTGTTAACAGCTTCATTGAACTCTTTTTTAGTAGCCACTTTGTACCCTTGTTCTTTTACACCTTGCTCAGAACTTCTGGACTTAGCTGCTGATAAACCATACATCAGTCCTTCTCCAGCAGATGCTAGCCCAGAACCTATATTGCCCAACGCTGCTTGATAAGCTTGGTTGGCATACGCAATTTCCTGCTGGCTACGAGCCTCTTTGCGTCCAATAGACCGCTCTTGAGCTTGTGCTAATTGCTGACCAGCAGCCATACGCATTTGACGCTCTTGAGCTAACATTTGATTTTGAGCAGCTTGAGATTGAGCTGTAGCTTGATTTAGACCTCCAATTAATGCTCTACCTCCTGCACCTTGCAGTGCTTGTACAGAAGTAGATAGATTAGCTTGAATGGCATCGTTTTGCATACTAGCCATAGTAGAGTCGTATGCATTCTTATAGTTCTCATAGAACTGAGATGGTGTCTCTAAAGAAGGAGCTGCTGCCTTTGCCCTCTCAAATTCCGATTTAGCTTTTGGAAGTTGAGTTAAACCATAGATAGCTTGCGCTCCACCCAGAGCTGCTTGGGCGTAACCGCCCCCAGCAGCCATAGACCCCATTTGTGCTAATTTTTCAATGTCGATTGCCATATTGCAAATTTAATCTTTTTAGTTGACTCTTTCGTTATGCAGCATAGACCTGTCGTAGTGTGCAGATACAGCGTGTACTTCGAAAGGCTCAGTGTCATTTGAAGTAAGTTTAATTGAAGCGTATACATCTCTAATAGGGTCTCCGTCAATGATGGAACTATGCTCTACAAAAACATTCTCCCCTACGTTTACACCAATGCCAGAACATACAATTGTCTTTCTATCTTCTAGTGATACAATAGATACCCCTGTAGTACTTAATGTGTTTCCTACAGCTGTTTTCAAGTAATCCCCTATAATAAAAGGAAGTCTATTTACAGGGGTGCTGAATGTAACCTTATTACCATTAACAGATTCTACAACACCAAGATATATTTGATGTGACGTAGAGTTAATAGTATCGCAAGGTATCATCGCATATCTATGACCCTCTCTTTCGTCAAATTCTGAAATTGAGGTTTCCTGTTTGGAAGTTTCTATAACAGAAGTCCAGTTACCACCGCCCTCAATACCAAGCGCTTGGTAAACTTTTACCATAGAAGGATTGTAATTAGAAACTACTTCGAACATAGAACTGTATTGCTCACCGTAAATTAAGTTTCTATTCTCATTTACATTGTGCTTCCACGCCAATCCGTTATCATTCTGGAAGAAGCTGTATAGGGTGTTTCCAATACTAGCATAGTTAGAAGGAAGGAAGCTGTATTTTGAAGACCATACACCCTCTTTGTGCTTGTATGATATTGTCACACCACTTGATTCAGCTCCTCCGAATTTTGTGATTATGCTTACTCCGTCACAAGTTTGTGAAGGCATTGTAACAACACCAGTACCCAAATCATAAGTAGCAACAGCTACAAATGAATTTGCTGCGTCAGTTACCAATATGGTAACAGTACCTGTACTTCCTTGTAGTAAGGAGTCTATGTAAAAGACTCCGTCTACTTCAAGATATCCATTTCCAACTTCATCCCATTCTTGACAGATTTGATTCCAGTTAAAAGGAATTGTATTCCATATAATCTGTGTTGATGTATACGTTGGTGTTGGTTCATAATCTCCATCTTGAGTAACCTCCACTTCATATACACTAGAGCCAACAGTTATTGTAGACTGAGAAAAGTCCTCAACGGTAAGTAAGTATTCTCCGTTGTCTGGGTCAAAACCTCCCGCAATTTTAGGAGTCACTACATTCTTATCTAGGTCTTCAAACAACTTTTGGAAATAACTATCCATACCCTTATCGCTGATTGGCGTAATGCCATCAGCGCTTAAGCGAATAACCTTTCTAGAGTTTAAATCCGAGAAATATACAACACCGAATCTTTCCACAACAGACTCTGGATTACCAGAAGAGCCGTAATCTCCAGCGTAGTAACTAGGTGTACCCAATACATTCTTAGAAACTGTAACACCTGTATCTCCACTTGCGTATTCTATCAAGTTTCTTCCGAGTGGAACTTGAGAAGCCTTGCTTTCTTGTATGACAGTTATGGCATCTCCTCTAGATATCATTTTATCAATACCCCCATATTCCAGAGACATATCATTCCAATTTGCCAAACTAAGATTGAAGCTACTCAAGTTAAGCCTATCAGAATCAATAACATAAGCATCTGAATATGTTATAGAAGACTTTCTTCTTATTTGCTTAAAATCATCTGAGTAAGCTTGAGGTCTACCTATACTTACACTATTTGAGGTAAAGAAGTCGTTCAGAGAATAATCTTCTACATACTCAAGAGCATATACTGTAGATTCTTCTGCGGTTTCATCGTAAATTCCGTTTGCAGAATCATAAGGATTATATCTTATGTTTCTAGGTCTGAAGTACACATCACCGTCAATCGTAGTAACCACCGCATCAGTATAATTTGCTATTGTACAGGGGTAGTATCCTGCGGTTACTTGAGTGTTTGACTTATATGTAAACTCATAACCTATGTATCCATTAGATTGATACCTAATAGACGTTATGACTAAGTTTTGAGTACCTATGTTTATGTTATCACCTATATAAAATCTATTCAAAGACTCGGCAAACCCACTGTCTGTTCCAGCGTAAGAAACAAAAATATCAGAAGCTATAGGTGCAGAAGTGTCTCTGTCTCCTACGTGTATATTATTTATTACATCATACACTTTTCCAGTCTCAAAATAAATCTGCTCTTCAAGCCTTTTCTTTTGACTGGTTATTTCAACAACAACATTTTGACCCCATAAATCTGTATCACCCAATACATCCTCGTATGTAAATCCACTGTATTCTTCACTACTAAGTACTAAGAACCATCCAGTGTGTCTAAATCCTCTTTGAGCTGGGAGAACTATAGGGTTTTCATCATCATCATTTAGATATTTGTAATCTAAAATTCTAAACTCATATCCTCTAGGTCGCTTTGAATAGCCCTCTTCGTATTTAAGTATCTGAAGGATATCACCCTCCTCGAATTTGTATTCTATTTTAGCGCCTCTTCCGTCTTTGTAAGAGTTTTCCTTTCCCTCTAAACTTCTAAGCGAAACATATATTCTCTGTCCTTCAGACGCTGATGTAGTTGCAGAGTCGGTGTTTTGGGCGGCAAAAGCTTCCGATACAGAGTATTGTAAAAACTTATCGTATGAAGTGTTCTTAGAGTAAACTAGCTGCCATTTCTTTGCCCAAGAAGGAGCTGTGTGCTTTATTCTAAAATCTATTTCAACTCCACCTAGATTGCCTGTTCTTTCTGATTCAGCATATCCAGATACATACACCTTATCTATTTTATTAACCCCACCGTTTCTATTTCTATCGTCATAGTATACGATTCCGAACTCGTGATTAGCTCTAGTCTTAAAGGATGGTGAAGAGCTTATATCTTCAGCTATAGAGGATGAAACGTAATTATTCTTAAAGTTATTCCAAGCGAAAGCCCCACTCGCGCTACCATTAATTTTTGGCAATTCAAATCCTCCTTGAGACTCTAGTGTTACCTCTGTTCCATTTTTTGTAACCTTAGATAAAAACAAGTCAGCCCCTTCAAATCTTATGGCAAACAATATGTTTCCAGTATTTGAATCATAAGTTCCATTTACCAGAGAAAACCTAGAAGCTCCAGAAACCCACACATAAAAATTGCTTCCTCCATCGCTTCTGTGCGTGTTACTATTCAAATCTGGGGAAACCGTTGTGACAAAATTTCTAGAAAGCAAGTACGAAACAATATCGTTTACAACATCCTGCTTAGATGTGTCGGTATCTATAAGCTTAGAATAAGAAAACGAAACAGAATCTATAGCTATTTTCAAAGGGAATGAGTTGTTTGCCCCCAATAATAATGTATCCGTCTGGCTTGTTCCGTTGTCATCCCAAGTAATATCTACGTACTTTAAAATACCCAACTGATTTGTGTCATAAGCATCTACTGTCTCAGTCGCAGAGAATTCTACATTAAAGGATAAAAACGTACCTGCCTTTAATGTATTTGGAAGGTCTAGTACATTTATATTAAATGTAACATTGTTTGAATTTCCGTATTCTATCTTGAGTTCTTCAGTGTCTCCCTGTGTGGTTGGGTTTATGTCGGCACTGATATCATAAGTCAATGGAACTCTTTTGTATACAGGATAAGACAAAGTATCAGTCTCTACATTATCGTATCCCTCAACGTAGTTTCCGAAAAACAACCTATTGTTTGACAATACCAAGCTCTTTGCTTTTTGCGGTACACTGTCAAACATTTTCTTAGTCTCATCTTCAGATAAAAATCTATATGCTCCATCATTATAGAACTCGTATTCTATATTTTGGTCATTATCTATTTCTTCAATCTGAAAGAAATTACCGTTATTTCCTACCCTAGCAAATAATCTTATCTTAACGACATTATCGTTTCCTTGAGGTACAAACAATCTAATTCCATTCTCGTTGCCAGCTTCAGACTCTGAAATCAAGCCTCTAATTGTCTGGTAATTAGAATATGTAATTTTGCTATATGCAGATAATGCACTTACCTCTCCGTCAGTATATACGTATTGATATGCAAACTGAAACAATGAGTCTCTTAAGTTATTTTTCTTTACAGATTCATTAGTAAAGAACTCGAAAGTTATAACCTCTTGTGGCGGTCTTTTTGCTACCGTTAATGCCTCTAGCTTTTCTTCATCAGTACCAGATATAAATGTAGCAGGATATCCATTGCTTAGCGCTCTGTTAACATTAATCTTCATTGGAGGATTAACATTATCCGTCCAGTAAAGTAATGTTTCTTCTTCCTCATTTATAACGACATCACAATCAACAAAAGACAGCTTCTGAAACCCTAATACAGAATCCTCGTATACCTTTTGGAAGGTATCTGTTAGGCTGTTTATTCTGTATATTCCGTGGTCTCCGTTACTATTCCACAAGAAGAATAATACCTCCTTGTTCTTATCGTTGTCTACTGAACCTATGACTCGATTATCCCCTACTGGAAATGCATCGGCTGGAGTCTTAGGACTCAAAGCCTCAGTACCCTTGATGTTTTTTATAACGCCAGCAGTACCTTCCGCATTGTTAGATACTCTTACGTTAAGATTGTCTGTCATCTCAACAGACTTTACAAGTTTCTGGTCAGTATCCGAAGATAGATACTGAGGTATGAGTTTATCAATAGCCATAGATTAACCTTTAGGGCTTTGCTTGTAGTTCTTTCTAATCGTCTTGAGAGCCTCTTCTTTAGTGAAGCTTTTTAACCTTGCATTAGCAAGCCTTCTCTCATTGTAATACTCTTGTCTTGCACGACCTTTCTCTCCGATAGGCACGTTAGCCTTTCTTTCAATGAGTCTGTAGTATATGTATGAGCGCAGTGCGTTCTCAGCGTACAAGTGAATGGATGGATTTACTGAGCGAGCTTCGTCTGCAATGTATTCTATAACAACCTCTTCGTATCCAGTAGTTGAGTACAACTCAATTCTGTTTTGCTCGTTGTTGATTCTAAATTCTCCAGAATACATACCGCCTCCAATGCCGTATGCACGTCCGATGTTACCTTCGTACAGAAAGTTTCTAAACGTATAGCTTTCAAAGTCAGAAGCAGAAGCTCTTCCAGACACATCTTCTTTAGCATCTTTACGGTCATATACCCCATCAGAATCAGAGTCGATAGGATTACCAGCTACATCTTTTTTGTATTTCATTGGTGCAGCTTGATTCTTGTTTTCTCCAAACACATAAATCAAACCGTCTTTACCTACAACTCCAATCTTTGTGTAATCAACAAAGTCATCTGGTAGCTCTACAGTGCTGTTAACCGTGTTTACATTGAGTTTAAGCGACTTAATTCGCTTCATAACGTCAAACCCCATCTCACGGATTCCACGTAGCGCATAGTTCCTTACAATGGTTGATGTAGCATTGTTTACATAGTCATCACCATCTAGCGTCAACATAAAGTCGTTAACAATCTGGTCTATTGAAACTGTATCTCTTGCCATCTATTATTGTTTTTGTTGTTGAGCTTCCCCAGACGTGTATGCATACACCTCTTGGTCTTTTAGATTAATACCAATCATCTTACCAATTTCTATAACCAACATTGGCACATAGTGGTCTGGTAATTCAAAGTCAACAGATGTTGTCGGGTCGAAAACTTCGTTAGAAGCTCCAAGGCTGATAGCATTGTATCTAGGTGATAAAGCTGTTCTATTGCCGTCTACTGGATTTCTACCCTCTGGTATTTTGTAGTATCTAACTTTAATCTTTTTGATTGTAGTAGGGAATACCTCAATGTCCTCTCCTATAAAAGCAACAGGATGACTTGAGCTAGGTGCAGATAAGTCAGATTGAAGAATACGCTCAATCTTAGACTCATCATATATAATGTCGATTGGTGTCGATGTTGATGTTCCAAAAACATATGCTCCTTGCGTTTTCATAGAAATGATACGTGCTAAATCTTCTGGCTTGTCAAAAACGCCAGAAGACTGACTAACACCAGTTTCTTTAGAGAAATACGCTAAGTCCTCTTGTAGCCTTTTGCTAAATGATTTATCACCACTAGCATCAATGTTTCGCATACGCAAGGTCTGCGCCTTGCTCATTTCATTGAAAAGGTCATTAAATATTCTATTCTGTGCGATAGCAGCAAACGTGTTGAACACTTTTGGAGTGATAAAACCACGCTCGTCTTTGTTCGCCAGATTCTTTAGTCCCGAATAAACTTCGTTTACAGATGCCATAATAATTCTGTTCTGATTACAAAGATACAAAAAAGAAGGGGCTGCATTTCTGCAACCCCTTGTACTATAGCAACTTATAAGTTACCTTATATTTTGTCTAATTGTGTCTGGATTTCTTCGAATACCAACGCTCCCTTTTCAGACAAACAGAATCTAGTAGCGATATCAATTGTATCCTGCCCTGCTGGTGTAGCTACAATTAATCTGTTACTGTCAAACCATTTCAATCCATCTACATCAGATTTCAAGATTTGGAAATCAAGCGCACTCATAATAACAGATTTAGTTCTTACAACAGGATTGTCAAACATTTCAATGAATCTCTTTGGATTAGCTTTTGCCTCACGAAGAAGCTCACGCTTAATCTCCATATTTTTCTGAGATGTGTTTACACCTAAGTACATAGCTACTGGAAGCAACTCATCAATAGATTTGTCTCTAACCATAGATACAGCCTCAAGCATAGAGAACTCGCTTTCAAGTTCTGTTTCTGCGCTTCGAGCAGTGTCTACCAATTCAAAAACACTACCACCGTTAGCCTTATTGTCTGGGTGCAGCTCTAAGTATTTCTGTAGGTTTGGTTTGCTGTAAGGTACTACTAAGTTCTTTGCTTGAAATATGATTTGCTCACGAATGATATTTTCTGATTGCTCATCAGTCCATACTGAGTTTTCGTTCGGTGAGTACCTAAGCTGTCTTACCTGTTCTGTTCCTTCGTCAAAAACAGTAATGTTAGTCTGTCTTAGTTTGTACCATACGCCACCACCTTTTCCGATGGTGTATACTTTATTTTCTTTTTTAGGGTCTTTCTCTACTCTCTTTACCTTCGTTGGGGCAGAAGAAACTGTAGATAGAGGCGCTGCTTTTGGCAGGGCTTGAGGGCGGTTTGCCTTAGATGTAGGCGCTACCGTTGATTTTTTAGTAGGCATTTTATTATGTATTAAATGAAATTAAAAAAAAGGGAGAGGACGAATCCCCTCCCCCTATGTAAGCTATGCTTATGCATCAGCTGTTTTAATCAACAAGTGACGGTTTGCCGCACGAGTGATAAGGTTCATTTCAGAACGGTAGTGGAATTCTACATTATCCTTAGTTGCGTTAGACGCACCCAAGATAGAACCAACCATCCAGTGTTCCATTTCACGAGAGTAACCGTTAGCAGCCTTGAAGTTCATTTCAAGAGCAGGAGCTTTGTCACCAGTCTTAGCATCAGCTACTTGTGCCATAGGCACTGCAACACCAGCAAACTTAGAACCAGCCAACAATGTTGGGTCGTTCAATAGTTTCCAGTCGTGCTTGTGGAAAGTGTAACCACCACGAGCGAATGAACGGAAACCTAAGTTCAATGCAGTGTCTGCGCTGTTGTTGAAGCTACCGAATGCAGCAGCACCGATAGTTGTAGCAGCAGTACCAGTAGCCAATTTACCAGTAGCTAACATATCATCGATAGCTAAGTCTTGCGCACGGTTTACGTACAATGCATACTCAGAAGAAGCACCTTGTTGGTCGAAGATTTTAACGATATCGTCTACCTCAGTGATAGAGTCAATCAATCCAGACTGAACAAGACCGCGGTCTTCGATAGCACTGAAGTAACCTTCAGAACCAGCGATTCCAGTGATTCCAGAGCGCTCGCCCAACAACATCATCATTTCACGCTTGTCCATAAAACGCTGACGTTGGTCAGCTTCAGACTTCATATACCAACGGTAGTCACCGTTACCTAAGTCAATCCAACCGATGTTGGTTGCTTGAGAACCAGTAACGCTGTATACCTCTTTCATAATCATAAAAGGATTCTCACGTTTTACGATACCGCTTTCCAAGAACTGGTCTGGTTGTTCAGAGCCTTGAGCGTACAAGTTTCCAATTACTGGAACTGTGTACTCACCGTCAGCAATAGCGTTTCCAGTAGAAACATTGCTAAGAACCGTTCCATCGAAGAATGCACGAGTTCCGTCAGCTAATAATACTACGTCATTTGGACGTAATACATCGCCTGTTCCAGCAGTCCATACACCATCTGCAACTGTACCAGTTGCCTTCTTGTGTAGACGCTCTTCTTCCCAGTAAGTTACTTCATCAGCAGTAGCCTGTGCTTTTACAGCACCTACCAATGTTAGGAATCCTGTGATTCCTTGATTTCCGTAAGTCTTGATAAGAGCATCACGGTTGTCTGGTTTGTTAACCAAATCGTACAACGAAATGTATTTCGCTGCCTCTAATTTCTGTACACCATACGTACCTGCGTTGGTGTTAGTTGTTCCTAAAGCTACACTCATTTTGTGTTATTTTTAGATTTTAAAAGTAAGTCCATTTTCATTCATTCCGAGCGCATTTCTTACTTGCTCCTCAATGCTAGGTGTATTGCCTTGACCAGTGCTTGCCGTTTCATTAGGCTGATTGTACTGCACATTTGCAGCCTTATCTACCAATCCACGCTGTCCCTCTCCAAGTCCTTGCTGATAAGCAGTCTTAACTATCGTTTCGATATTATCTAAGACTGTTTGGTGCATATTCCACTTTTCGAAGTCCCACTGACCTTCTTCGCTAACATAGCTTGAAAAGAAGTCTTCAATTTGCTCGTTTTTAGACTTAAGCTGAGACTTGTAAGAATCTTCTAATCCGAATGTAAAAGACTTGTCTTTTGACACCTCAAACTCAATACCTTCTAAGGCATCAACTTCGGCAGACATAGTATCTATCCATTGTTCATTTACGATTCCTTCAAATTGTTCCTCCTGCTGAGGCTGCTCCTGCTTAACAGGCGCAGCATACTGAGAACGAACAGACTCAATCTCTTGTCTAGCTTTGTCAGCATCCATCTTAAGCTGAATCTGTGATAAACGAACTTCATTATCATCGTACATATCTGCGTCCAGTTTGTACTTGTTGTCGATGAGAAGGTTTAAGTCGCTATCACTAAGGTCTCCGTACTGACTCTTTAACTGCATTTTAACCGCACTTAAATCATCCATTTCGGATGGATTCATAGCTTGGTATGTAAACCAGTCTTGAGGGTCACGACCTGTCGTTCTAACGAACTCGTTAATCGCAGCTACACGCTCGTCAATTTCTACTGACGTATCTGTTGTCCCTTGAATTTCATCAAAACTACCTACCTCTCTACCTAGCCTTTCGCTTAGGTATTTAAGCATTGTAGATTCGAGTTCCTCCTCGGTGACATCTTTTTCCTGTAAAGAACTTTGAGGCATTTCTTCAACAGCTTCCTCTTGCTGTGGTGTGTCCTGCGCAGGCTCTTGAGACTGTTGTACAGGTTCTTGTACATCCTGCTGTACAGATTCTTGTACGGCTTCTACTGGAGTCTCTTGAGACTGTTCTACAGGCTCATTATTTTCATTTGGTTCAGATACGAAGTTTACCCCCATATCGCCAACCATAGATTCTAAGTCTTTGTTTAAGTCGCTCATTGTTGAATAAATTGAATTATGTTACAAAATTAAATAAAAAAGGGATACAATTTCTTGCACCCCTCTGTTAGTCAGTCTGTTAGATTACTTTCTGTATCTCGCAACCTTCTTAGCCACTTTTTTGGGCTGTCTTACAAACTGTTTTCCTTTTTTGTTACCCTTTGCTTTCGCTCTGTTGGTAGCCTTTTTTTCTGCTGGGCTTAATGCCTTCCACGCTGCATCTGGTAGGTAACGCTTCTTTCCTTCAGACTTAGAACCGTCTGATGTTCTCCACTTCTGCTTACTCCATTTGCTAAGACTATTGGAAGCCTTCTTAGCCCCTTTGTAACCGCCTCCAGACTTCTTGTATCGTGCTGTAGCAATTTGCGCTTTACGTGCGCTCCATTGCCCTGCACGACCACCCTTAGTACCAGCCTTAACTGCTGCTACAATGCGTTTCCATTTTGCTGGGTTTGTCTTTTTAGCGGTACTCATAGTTTACTTAGCTTCCACAGGCTTCACAGTCTTCTGGGTTTTCCATTGAGCAGGTTGGTTGTTCTGCTGTTTCTAATTCGTTTACGAAGTCTTCAAAGCTGTCTGACATAGTGCTGTTTTTTTTGGATTAGTGAAAGACAGCAAAGATAGTATTATTTGCTCTTCAGTCTGTCGTTCTCTCTCTTAAGATAGTCTACCTCAACACGCAATGCATTAACCTCGCCTATAAGCTCTTCTATGCGACTTCTCATATCGTCTTTCTCGTCAGAAGACTTGGCTAATAAAGACTCTAAGTTTCTTACTCTGTCTTTTAAATCATCGCGATACTGCACTCCATCATTGTTTTCAAGTTCCGACTTTCTTTCTTCCGACTTTACTCTTAGCCGCGCTTCAAAGAACTTCCATATACCAGCAGAGCCAGCCACTGTAGCAACGGTAATTATTATTTGTGTTATGTTATCCATTTCGGTGTATCTGTTCTGTTTTTAGCCTCTTTAAATTTCCAAAAGAAGATATAACCAATAACACCCATCCGTAGTGTGATGGGGTAGGTAGTCCAATAGAAAGCAAATACATCGCCAGAGTGGATGTATATAATCCGAAGGTTATGAAAGAGGCTCTTAGCCTACATTTAAGATTGCCTTTAGATATACAGAATAGTTGATAAATGCCAGCACCGATTAGTGCGGATTGATAGAAAGGCATAAGCCCTAACTCTATAATAGTTGCTATAGGGGCAAGAATCATAAGTGCTGCTCCAAGCGTAATCTCAGTTGGTTGACTATCGCTATATCTCCAAAGCTGTTTTAATCTGTCAAGCATTTTTATCCAGCTTTTCTTTATACACTCTAACCGTGTTCCATAAAGCAAACAGCATAATAATTGCCCACCCTACACGACTACCACTCATCAGTCCTGTCGCTATAAGATTCTCTACAGTACCTAATGCAATTAAAGCTGCTACCTGTACTGCAATAAGCCTCATACGCAGTGTTCCATTCCATAGAACAGCCCACATCTGAAAACTACCAGCAAGTATGCCAGCTCCAATAAGAATAAATGATGGGTTATCAAAGTCTACGCATAAGGCAGCAGGTAGTGCGAATATGTGGCAGAATGCGATTAGAACCTCATTGGGTTCGCTATCGCTGTACCAGAACAGCTCTTTTACTTTTGCGAGACCTTTCTTTTTCATTACCACTTAACTTTATTCGCCCAGTATGCAGCACTTAGTACGCCTTTAGCAATGTTTCTTCCGTGGCGAGCCTTAAATGATTTTCTCTTTGCCTTCATTTTAGCAGATTCACCTGCCTTTGGTTTCCCAGCCGTAGAAGCACCTTGCTCTCCGAAACGAATAGTTTTAATGGTAGAGCCAGATTTAGCCACTACGATGTGTGACTTCTTAGGGTGATTAGGAGTACGCTTAGGCTTATTATAACCGCTTACTCCTGCTCGTTCTAAACGTGAATCTTTCTTTGCTTTCATAAACACAAAGGTATAAAAAAAGGGGCTACGTTTCCGTAACCCCTTCAGTGTAAGCGAGTTGTATTAGATTACTCAGCTACCTTCATTTCTGGTGCTTCCTCTTCGGTAATCTCACCAGTCTGTAGGTTAATGCTCACGCTTCCGTAAGCTTCCTCAAGACCTTTTTGTAGTTCTTGAAGTTGCGCCTCAAAGCCTTCGTAATCCTTTAGGGCTTTAGCTTTGTTAATTTCCATACTACCGAGTGCTTCGGTAATCTTTTTCATTGGAGTAACCACTTCGTTAAGTGATTTCAACTCCTCTTCGGTAATTTTCTTTACGTCAGACATAGTCATTTAGTTTTTATTGAATTCAACATTACAAATATAATACAAAACAGATTAATCTGTCAAGTTGTCTTAAGCATCTACAGCACCGTCAAACTCTGCAAGAGTCTTTAGGTAAGCGTAACCTTGTGCAAGTACGTTGTCAGCAGACTCCCAATCTGGTGTAAAGCTGTATACTTTGCTTGCGATAGGCTCTGCACGCTCTGCACGAGCATCAGCATCAGCGTAAGTGCGTACCGTTAGGTTAGCCTGCTTAGTTATTGTTACTACTTCTTCCTCTACTGGAGCAACTGGGTTGCCGTCAGCGTCTGGTGCTTGCTCTACAAACTGAGTCATTGCGTACTCGTTTACATAGTAGTCAAGGTTTGTGATTCTGTGATAAGCAGAAGC
>Ga0209137_1001101_pt1 | contig 26516 bp, 20 predicted proteins | sample SaaInl5LU_22_DNA_FD_184642 | JGI IMG/M metagenome (GOLD analysis project Ga0209137, IMG submission 184642) | Marine microbial communities from expanding oxygen minimum zones in the Saanich Inlet - ESP_105LU_22_DNA (SPAdes) (version 2) | ecosystem: Environmental > Aquatic > Marine > Intertidal...
TTCTTCTTCACCAATTTTTGGAAGATGATCGTAATCACTGTCATCGCTGCCATCGATCATATCCATGGCATCTTGTGCTACCATAGAAGCACGGTTTGGACCGCCGCCTTCGCCTTCGCCAAAGTCCTCTGGCTCAAGAGTTCTAAGTACTTTGAATGCATTTGTTACTACTGGGTCGCCCATTTCAACGACTTCGTCAAACAGATCATTTAGTTCGTCAACAACAGCATCGTGACCGTGCATTCCTCTTTGTATTTCTTGTGCAAAATCATGTAGGTGTTCTTGCATACCAGTTACGGTGTCTTTCATTCCACCTTCAACTACACTGTCTATACTTTCTAGTAGTGACTTCATTGAGCCTTTTTGCGCTACGCTAGATGCTGTACCTTGGGCACTTTCAACACCGTCAAGGGCAGCTAACATTTTTTTCATATCCATAATATTAAGTTCCTTTAACTTTATTTAGAAATAGTGCCAATTGCAACTAAAAAATTCCTAAAATTATACTAGTGTATTTATCAATTTAAATTAATTTTAATGCCAAGGTGAGTCGAACTGCCCGGAATAGGCTTGGAAATCATTACATCTTCTGCTTTTATTGTAGCTGGGTCTGTACTTGAACCTGTACTTTGTGCTTTTCCTGTTCTAATTATTTTTTTCATTATTATTTGGCAATTTCGTATTTTCTGGTCTCAAGTTCTTTTAACATGTTTTGGTTGTACTTGTCGCCAAACACTTCTTCTTGCTTTTCCTCAGGATATTCAGTGCCTGTGATTGGCTCGTATTCTGACTCTTTTTCGTCCTGGGCTGCTTCTCTGGCTATTTCTTCTGGATCATTTTTGTTAATAACTACAATATGACTTTCTGGAAGACCGCAAACATCTGCTAGCATTGCAGACAACTGATGTGGTGTTGTAGGATAGTTTGTAGCAATATCAATAATATGCACTTCAGTGTTTTGTACATTTTGTGCAAAACCTGCAGGTTGTTCCTGGATTGGAGTTCTTTTTGGCTTGCTCATGCTTTCTAATCCGTGCTTGTCAAGATTTGATTCAATACGATTAATACAATCGTCTGTCAGTTCGCCGGCAATTTTAAAACGAAATTCGTAAGGTTGAGTTGATTCCATTAAGTATTCTACAAAACTTTTCATTGTGTTCTTATCCTTGTTATAGCAGTATTTATCATTTAACATCGTCTTTGTTTCTTAGCATTTCAAGTAGTGCGTTCCTGTCTAATTCTTGTGCAAATCCAGGTTCATCGTCGTTGTCTAGTTTTGCTTGTTTCTCCTGCATTTCTAAACGCCTACGTTTAAGATCTAGATCTAATGCTTTAAGTTTTTTATCAATCTTGCTTGTCTTAGCAGTAATAGCATGTCCTAGCAATTTACTAGCTGCATCAAAAATTGGAGCACTAAACCTTGGCTCTACATTCATTCCTAAGTCCATTAAGTCATCATAATGCACTAATGCTTTACTAGCCAGTGTATCCATTTCTTCGTCACTTGTGCTAAGGTCGGTGATACTGCTAGGATTGTCCGGTAATTGGCGTTCAATTGTTTCTAATTCTCTACTAGCATCTTGATACTCATCGCTGCTCAAAGCAGGATTTTCTTCCAAATCAAAAAATTCTTCTAGTTTTTTGGTCATCTTTTTTTCTTACCTTGTTGATATATGTCTGCTTCTGTAACAACTCTAAATACAATTCCTTGTTGTTTACACCATGCTGTTGCCGCTTCCCATTTTGCATAATTTACTGCCACGGCTGCCTTGTCTCTTTGGCTTTTGGCATTTTCCATTGTAGTCTGGCTTTTGGGCTTTACTTCAATTAATTCTGCTCTGCGCTTTCCGCGCTTGTCCTGATACACCATAAAAAAATCCGGAACATATATTGTATTCTTTCCTGTTAACGGATTCTTATATGGAATAGTTATACTTTCACTAGCCCATTGAATTACATTAGGATGGTTATCACAGAATTGCATAAACGTAAATTCCCAGCCGCTTCTATATGTAGGTTCTTTTTTTCCTGCATATTTTTCTGGGTGCCTTAAAGTAAACTTACCTTGTGCATATTTTCTAGCCATTTTATTTTCTTATATTTCTTGCAACACTTGGAGGTATTACTTGTGTTTGCTCAAATCCAATCTTACTTGTATTTCTTCTAGTTTTATTAAACAATGCAATTAATGCTTTTTTAAAACTTTCCTTGTTGCCTCTAAAACTTTTAAAATCATCTAAAATTGTCATCGGATCTACGTTGTATTCTTTAGAAATTTCAAATAATGTCGACGCTAATGCTGTTGCTGCATTACTATCGCCGCTTGTCATACCTAAAAAATATGCTGTAACTGCATCATTTGTGCCAGGAGAAACCGAGTGACTATTTTCGTGATAATTAGCAAAAAAATCGTTTTCACTTGGAGTTGAAGTTACTTCAGTTGGAAGATTCGAATTCATACAATAAGTCCTTTAAGATATTTACCTTAAATTGGTGCTGAGCCTATAGGGTCTGTTCCTCGATACACTTGTACTACCGCATCGGGATTGTTTCCAAAATTTAGTGTTGCAAGTTGATTTGCAACAAAGCTTACAACAGAACTCTCAGCAGCTTCTCTTGTAGAAGAATTAGGTGCTTCGCTAATTTTTTTTTCAAGCGCACCCGATTCAGATAGTGTAACTTTAATAACAAGTTGATCGGAAGTTAATGATCGATCTTTAAACGTATATTCAGGTCCTGCTACTTCGTCCAGTGCGATTTGATATTCTGTCGTTGTTGATGATGTATCTAATTTGAACTCATATGTAGGCTGAGCTGATTGACGATCTTGAGGTATTGTAGTATTTGTATCTATTGTTTGTTGCAATTCAGTGTTTATAGACAATTCTTTATTGTTGCTGTTAGTTTTATTTAGATTTTGAATATACTGGGAACCAGATGCAGAAGAATTAGTTTTTGATAGTTCTGAAAACAAAGGAGTATTATTGCTAACAATTGCACGTTCAATATCTTTTTTAACTTGATCAAATTCTGCACTGCGATTAGCATAGTCTGTAAGTATTTCGCCGACTTTACCAGGAGAAAAATCTCCAGTTCTTTGCTTTATTTCGAGCACAGATAGCACAGTGTTAATAATTGGAGTATCTGGTAATTTATCTTTAATAAAATCTAATATAAAACTACTTGCTTCATTTTTTAATTGTGTATAGTTAACATCGTAGTTAACAGTGTTGTTTATACCAAAATTTGGAATGTTGTCAGTACCTCCTGTACTATAAAGTACAGTTTCGTATTCAAGTGTTAAAGATAGTTCTTGTGTTCGTCCTACATCTGCATAGTCATGCTCAGTAAATCCTGCACTAGTAATTACTGGATTAATTAAACTTTGTTTGCTATAAGTTTTATCTCCCATGCTGTAAATATCAACACTGTTAATAAAAGGCACTTGAGATTTATTATCTAATCCGTAACGACGACTAAAAGGAGAATCATTATAAACATCGTCGTACTGGAAAAAGTTGCTGCCTGGGTAATTGCTGTCAGCACTGTAGTATTGATTGTATGCTATCCACATACTTCTGACGTTTTGTGCAATATCGTCACGAAAACTTATTTTTATAGGTTGATATTCAACTTTCTTTTTTACAATACGTTTTCTGTTGTATTGATTAAAAGTTTGTGTTTCAAATCTAACTTCAGGTAAATCAGTTGAACGAACTAATACTGCAATATCCTTTGTTTGGATACTATTAGTTCGTTCAACGATGCTATTAAAAGACATGTTAACATGAAAGCTGCTGCCTTTGTATGGCGCCTTAATGTAACCTGCATCACTAGCAAATGTTTTTGCTGCGTGATGATAGTCACGCAATTGGAAAAATTCTCCAGCGATGTTATTTAAATTTGCCATTTGTTAAACTTTAGCTTAATTAACTAGTTGCTGTATTTGTTGTCGGATCTGGTCTAGTTGTAGCGTTACCAACACCACCTTCAAGAGCTTCGCCACTAGCAATTTGAATTGCGTTGTCGAAGCGTAGTGTTAGTGAAATTGTTACTGGCTCGCTGGTATTGTAAGCAACTGAGTTATAGTTTGCGTTTTGGATAAAGCAACCGTACATTTCCCATTGCTCGACGATACTTGGTTCTTTTTGACCGTTACCGCCATCTAGCATTTGACATAGTGTTGTAAATTTATAATCAGCACCGCTTGCTGCACTTGCTTGCTCGAAGAAGTCAAATTGCTTTTGAAGTTGCTCGCCGACTTGTCTGCTTACTCGACCAGATTGGTCATCAAGCAATGTTATTGTGATATCTGACCATGTGTGACGTCCAGCCATTCTAATTTTACTGTTGTAAACATCTAATGTAATATCATCAAAATCAATTTGAGGTCTTGTAAAATCTCTAACTTGTTTTGTTAGTTCCATTGTGTCGCTTGCTGCGCTTGAACCAAAACCTTGGAACGATACTCTAAAACGGTATTGTAACTTCGGCATCAACAAGCCTTGTGTTGCTGATGTTTGACCTGCTTCTACCGGAACTGTAAATCTTTGTAGTGTAGACACTGACATTTTTAAAATTCTCCTAATAACTTTAATTATTCTATGTTAATATTTATCAGATTTCCTATTGGTTTTTTAACCAAAAAAGTTATTTTCTAAAGAAAAGCCATAAAATAAACCCCCTTAAAGGGGGTTTATTAAACTTTATTTTTATTTTGTAGTTTTAGATACCTGCTTCGATGTCGCCGGTGTTTCTAATTCTTACTGGGATGTAAATAAACTCAATTGCTTTGACTGGTTCAATCGCAACATCAATATACAATTCGTTACGATCAATTCGGTCTGAAGTATTGTTTGAGTCATCACATACAACAATGTAATCATAGATACCACGTTTTGCAACTAGATTGTTGCAGAAACTTTCTACTACTGCCTTTGCTTGGTCTCTTGTAACCTTATCATTTGGTTCAAACAAGAATGAACGTACAATTTTATCTAATTGTGTTCTCATATATGCTGTTAGGCGTGCAACGTTTACTCTATCTAAAGCACTTGTATTTGCATTACGTGTTTTTTGACCAAATGCTACAATACCAGTTTGTGGTGTTTGCATAATTGGGTTAACACGATTTTCATATAGTTGATCACGCACACCTTGTCTTACACCGATTGAAACAAATTCACTTTGTGCATTTAAATAACCAAGTTTTGTAGCATTATCAATAAGGCCTCGTCTTGTTCCTGCTGGTGCAAACCATGGGAATGAGACTTGATCATTGCGTATCATCATACGCAAAACACCATAACTACTTGGCATTGCAATGCTATTACCGGTTAAATCATTTGCAAGTAATGCTGGGTACCAAACACCTACATATGGATCTGCAATTGTTAATGACGTTTCTGCATCATTTGCAACTGCGCCCGAGTTTGCTAGCCAATCACCAAGGTCTGTACCTTCACTTGCAATACGCATTGAACTATCGCCGATAACAAACGCAGTTTGTTTTCTATCGTTGTTTAGCTGTACCATGTTACTAATTAGCTCTGGATATCCTGGTGCTGCAATTAAGTTAAACTCTCTTTGCTCTTCACGTATTTCTGTATTAGCATCAATGGCTGCCTTCATTGCTGCGGTAATAAGGTGACGCTGCGCTTTCCGTCCAAAATTTGCATGTCCGTTTTCACGTGCGCCGCTAACTGAAACCCATGCATTTTTTTCTGTTGGAAGTGTTTCGCCTGGGAAGTCTTCGACGTTAAAATAGTTAGTACGGTATTCTTTTACGTTAAAACTACTACGTCTTGTATTAAACAGTAGTGTGCCTTTTGGATATAGGGTTGGACTTGGACAATCTAAGTCTACTGTACTAAGCAATAATAGATCTTCAATTGATGTAATTGTGCCTGTAACAACGTCGGTTGTTGTATCACCCATAAAACGTGCATCAGCAAATAAAATGCCATCTTCAGATGTTTGGTCTGCATTAGAAATTTCTACCCATTTGTCAATTCCGGATACTGATTCATAACGATAAATTTTTGGATAGTTATCTAGTTCGTTTGTGTCAATCCAAAGATCGCCATAAGCAATTGCACCTAAGTCACTTTGCTGTGTCGGTTCAGTTGCACTAAAAATTGGACCTTTGTCGTCTGTATTAGAAAGATTAAAACCTCTTGCATCGCTTGTAACAGTTCTATAACCAACCCAGTTAGTACCATCGTTAATCATAATATCTGCTTCGTCTGCATCGCTCCAATACCAAGCTGTTTTGTTTGTTGGATCTGCACTTGGATATGTTGTGCTTGATGCATATGATGTTGCAATTGCCCAATTACTGCCAATCCACTCAGAATTATTACCTTGGCGAACGTTATCTGCGCCGCCGAGGCCGGACCAGCCTGCTGTATCTGTTGGTGTACCAGAAGTATCTTTAACTATGATCGAGCCGCCTTGTGTATGTTTTAAAACAGGAGCACCAAAAGAGTTAACTTCAGCACTTACACCAGTAATGCCTAATGCAAGAATATCTTGTACAAGATCTGTTGCTGTTGTACCGCTTAATGTAACTGTAACTGGTGTTGTAAATGTACTTACATTTTTTTGACTAGCCTGAATAGTAAATGTGTTACCTGCAACCAGTGTTGGGTTTTGATGACCTTCAATGATTGTTGTGCCAGTTGCTATTCTTTCAAACAGTCTATATGTTACAGTATCATTTTCACTTGTATCATATTGATAATAAACACTACCAACCGGGATTGCACTACCGCCAGATGTAGGATCCATTGCTTTAAGTGCGGCTGCATCGTTTTCGTACAGATTACCATTGATTGTTTGCCAAACATCGCTTATAGAATTATATCTAGACAATGCAAAATTTGCGCCGAAATCAACACTTGTAGTTTTAACCCAAACTGATCCAGTTGGACGTGGTGTTGTATTGGTACTTTTCCATTCAGGAACACTTGTATGTGCTGCTTGAGCTACTGCCGGGCAAGCATATGTGCCTGCTGCAATCCCAATATCTTCTAAAGGCGTTCCTGTATCATTTGCAAGAACAACTGAATCATTAGTTGCAGTATTATCTACATAAATTTCCAATCTGCCGTCAATTTCTGTGGCTGTAATACCAGTAATTGCAGCATTGTTAATATCTGTTGCTGCTTGAGACATAGTTGTACCTGTTAAAGTAACAATTGCTCCGTTAATACTAATTGCATCAGTTGCAGTAAGTACCGGACTAACTTTAGTGCCTGTAACTGTTGCCCAACTGTTCATCCAACTAGTACTACCTACTAGTACCCAAACATTTGATCTATTTTTATAATACACTGGAAGTGCATTATTTGTAGCAACTACAACGTAGTCGCCAATTTGACCAATCGACGGTTTTGGAGCGCCGCCACTTAAATCAGTAGTTTTTGAAATTATTGATAATGCTACTGATGTAAAAGAATTTGTATTTTTGCTCCATACATGTAGACCAAATCTACTCGATGCTAAATCTAACCAATATGTCATGTCTGCTGGTGCTGCGGTTGGTCTTCCGCTTAATCCAATTAATTGACCTAAGTCAACGTCTGCTCTTAATACATATGCACGACTTGATGATCCTAACAAACTGTATGCAGTTTGTAGACCGTATTCGTTAAGTTCGTACCCATGTAATGCACTGCCAGAAGTGCTTGTGTAAAAATTAGGTGTGCCAAAGAAGTTTACTACGTCCCTTTGACTTGTTAGTACATATAAATCGCCGGCATTTTTAGCAAGTGTACCTTCGGCTAATGTGCCAGCGGGTGTTGTTTTATTACTTGCAGTTGCTACAACGACTAGTGGTACCGTTGCGGATGATGTCGGAGCATACTGACTTTCGTCAACTATACTTACTTCAACTCCTGGAGATACTATTGCCATGTTTAATTCCTTATCTTTTTAGTTATACTGTAGTATTTACCAACACTTAGGAAAATAACTGTTTTTAACAGAACCTTTAAAACCTTTAAATAGTGTTATGAACAAAAAAATATGTGAAATTTGCAACGAAAACCATGTAACCGTTAATTACAAGCGTAATGACAAAGTTTATTACCGTAAAAAGTGCTATAATTGTATTAAAAAAGAAAAAGAAAGTAACACAAAAGTCAAACAACTTTTGAAAAAAAGTGGATATGTAAAAAAATTAAAATGCGATCGGTGTGGATTTCAATGCAAAACATCAAAACAAACTGAAATATATTATGTTGACGGGAACTCGCATAATGTAAACTTAAACAACTTAAGAACACACTGCTTGAATTGTAATGCAGAAGTTACATCTAATCCTGCAAAATATAAAAATATAATAGCAGACTTTTAGAGTTTTGGTTTTGCTGGTTTACGTGCTTTGTTTAAAATTTTAGTTAGCAATGAACTAGGATCAATCCTCTTTGTTCTTTTAGCTCTACGTGCTTGTTTAATTTTTGTTTTAGCACGAGTTTTTTTCATTTGTATACGCTTTGAAATATCAATTGGTGCAAAGCACTGTGAAATTTTACTTACACGTCTGCCTGCTCTAGGTCCAGATCCGCATACAAACTTTTGTGTTGTTTTAACACCGCCACCTTTAGTGTTTTTACTTCGAGCAAAGACCATTCCTGCTTCATTAATTTGTTCTTCAACTGATTTATTTGTAAACTCGTTTAATCTCATCTTTTTAACCTATTACAAACCACATCGGAGATCCACCGTCGACATAATTAGATAAATCATTTATTAATTTGTCTATTTCGATATCTGCCTCTGCTTTTAGTGCAGCACCGTTTAGTACAGTGCCGCCTGCTGGGCCAGCAATAGTAGCAAACTTTTCTCTTGCTTCGCCTAATGATTTTTTAAGCAATGCTTGGGTATACCCTTTAATCCACGGATATGCTTGCACATCTTGCAATAGTGTAACTTGAGGCTTATGGTTGTGTGCCCATAGTAACACTTGTTCTTCATCGCTACGTGGTCTTCTTACTAATGTTAATTTTTTACTAACTGAATTAAAGGTATAATTAATATAGCCGCCAAACATTTTGCTACTTTGTTCCTGAAATTGTGCAAAAAATTCGTAGTTTGCTAATCCGCCAACACGCCCATTGCTTAACATATACATGTTTAAGAAACCTGCTTCAAATGGCTCAAATTGTGTAGCATTATCTGTACTGGCACTGCCGATGCTTCTTCTAAAGACTTGTTGAACTGTCTGTACTTCTGAAGGAAGAATATATTCTTGTTGATCTTTTATTAAATCTAAGAATAGGTAACTTTCTTCAACACTGTTACTACTTCGTTGTCTAAAAATTTCAATTGATTGTTTTAGTGCATACTCGTAGTGATTAGGGTCGAGTTCAACGTCAACCATATCACCACCGAGGTTGTAGTATATACTTTTAAATAGTTCGTTTTTTAAATCATCAAGTTGTGCCATACTATTATTTATGGCAATTGACAAATATTAAAATGCTTTTAGGATCACAGTATCACTATTAAATCTACCATTTAATTTAATTCCTACAGCGTTAATAGTATCTAAGTAAGTTCTAAGTTTAACTTTTCCAAGTTTTTTAAACTCTTTGAGCTGTTCTTCGGGCTTTCTGAGATTTTTTTGTACACTGTTCTTTTCATCAAAGAACAATAATGTAGTGCCTTTGACTTGAATTTGCTGTCCATCTTCAGCTACATATTTTCCAAGTTTTCTTGTTTTTACATTAAACACCCAAATTTCCTGAGCGCCAACTATTTCAACAGGATTGATGCTTACAATTTGATACTTGTCATCCTTGTCTTTGTATTTGAGTTTTGCAATTTGTTTTTCTTTACTAACTGGTGCTTTTTTGCGTGGCTTGCGTGTTGCTTTACTAGATTCAATAATCATATCGCAGGCGCTCATTAGGTTTTCGATACCTTGCATAAATTTCTTAGCATGAGTTTTACTAATGTGATCGTAGCCTTCTTTTAGTTGCACTGCAAGATCTTGATCGTGCTCATCTTTAATTTTTTTGATTTCGCTAGATGTTGGAAGTTTTTGTATTAGTTGTGCTTCTTCAAACTCTCCTTGATAGTACTTTTTAACCTTCCTAGCATGAGCTTGTGTTATATTATGTTTAGCAAAGTGTCCGGCAAAGTCAAAACTTTTAGGATCAAAGTTTTCTTTAAGTGATATACTTTCGTCTAGCCATTCTTCAATATCCTCACAGGCAGACTGTGCTTGTTCTGCTATACGCTCTTGTATACTTGGAACGTACACATTCTTTTTATCTTTTTCTTCAGCTTTCTTTTCTTCAACAATTGCAGCACCTTTTTCTGCTAAAGATTCAATCCAACTGTCAATTTTACCGTCGTATTCTTTAGGAATCAAATTCGGGCTAACGTCTAATAATTCAGCAAGTACTGCATAATGGCTTTGTTGCAAATGCCAGTCTGGAAGTTTGTTAATAGACTTTACTATGTCTTTGCTGTATTTGCTAGCAATGTATGATTTAATCTTAACTACCCAATCTTTGCTTTCAATTTCGTAATGTACGAAATGTTTTGCTTTAAACCAAGTATCAGTAGGCATTAGTCCATAAAGACTAACTCTCCGTGGACCGCGTACTGTTTTTTTCTTGGGTTTTGCTGCTGCCTTACTTGCTTTTGCTTTTGCCATGTAATATTACCTCTTATCGATACTTATTAACAATTAATTGCCAAACAGTATCATTGTCAGAAATTTTAATTTCTTTGTCATCTACATCAAACATTTCGCAAAACAATTCGCCAATATTCAACGGTCCTTGATAAATGTCAGCTTCAGATATAAAATCTAACCATTCGTTTTGTTTTATTTTTTCCATATCGATAGTTACCTAATTTTGAACACATTTAAATTGTAACAGTAAAACGCAACACTGTCAACCAATAAAGATGTATAAATACATAGTAGAAGAAGGATTTTGCATATGCCAAGACTAAGTTTGTGGAAAGAACACAAAGGCAACGACTATAAATTTTTCAACAATCGTGCTAGAGAACAATTCACCATTGGTGGAACTTGTATCAACATTCACAAATACTTAGGATCCGATAATACCGGAGAAGAATCTGCGGCTGCTCCTCATTACGAAACGCAGAGTGAGCAAAATATTCAAGACTTGCTATTCTTAGAAAACAGAGATAGAAAGTACGATCAAGATATTTTCGAACTTAGGGGTCATTATAATGTAAATGATACAGACTTTGATTTAAGTCAGTTTGGATTATTTTTACAAAATGATACATTGTTTATTACTTTTCATTTAACAGATATGATCGAACGTCTAGGAAGGAAACTTATGAGCGGAGATGTAGTAGAATTGCCGCATTTACGTGATGACTTTCCTCTCGACGAGGATATACCTGTTGGATTAAAAAAATATTATGTAGTACAAGATGCAAGTCGTGCTGCCGAAGGTTATAGCCCTACATGGTGGCCACATCTTTGGAGGATAAAAGCAACTCCATTGGTCGACAGTCGAGAATATAACGATATTATTAAAAACATATCCGACGAAGAGACTAACAATCCAATCGGAGAACTACTACAAACTTACAACAAGTATATTAATATTAACGATGCTATCGTCGAAGAAGCAATTGAAGAAGTCCCTGCTAGTGGATATGATGTTAGTGAATATTATACTACGCCTACTAACAAAGACCGTACAGTTAACTTCTATGATGTTCCAACTGCTGACGATAGTGTAGTTACAACTGACAGTGGAAAATACACTGCTGATTTAGATTTTTTAACTCCCGAACATCGTGCACAATCGGGGCATTTAATAGGAGATTCATCATCTCCTCCAAATTCTATGCCTATTAAGTCTGGTACTAGTTTTCCAAGCGATCCACTCGAAGGCGACTATGCTCTTAGACTAGACTTTACTCCTAACCGTTTATTTAGATATAGCGGAACAAAATGGGTTAAAGTTGAAGATAATCTCAGAGCAAGTTATAGAAACGATAGCAACGAAACACTATTAGGATCGTTTAGAAATAACAATAGCGAGTTTAACACCAACGACGGGCAAACTTTTATAAGCAGACAGCGTTTAAGTGATGCAATTAAACCGAAAGCGGACAACTAATGGCACAATTTTACTACGATAAACAGATTAGAAGATTTATAACACAAATTGTTACTGTGTTTAGTTATTTTGAAGTTGAATTCGGCGAAGATAATAGCAACAACCCAATATATCGTCGTGTTCCTGTAACATATGCAACCGGAGATAAAATGGTTGCTAGTATACTAAGAAATAATAGCGAAAACACTATATTAAATATTCCGGCAATGAGTGTGTATCTAACTGGATTAGATTATAAACAAGATAGAATGCAAGATCCAAGTTTTGTTGATAAGTTAAATCTTAGACATAAGAAATACAACAAAGATACTGGCGAATACTATAATGCTCCTGGCAATGCATTTACTGTTGAGAGATACATGCCAGTTCCATACGATTTAAAATTTAATGTAGATATTTGGACTAGTAGCACAGAACAAAAACTACAACTACTAGAACAGATTTTAGTTTTGTTTAATCCTGATTTTGAAATTCAAAGCACAGATAATTACATTGACTGGAGTAGTTTAAGTTACATGAAATTAGAAAACGTAAACTATAGTAGCCGCAGTGTTCCGGCAGGAAATCCTGAGGATGTGCTTGATATTGCAACACTAAGTTTTAGTTGTCCAATTTGGATTAATCCTCCTAGTAAACTTAAAAAACTAGGAGTTATTCATAGTATCATAACAAGTTTATATAATAGCTCAACAGGGGAAGTTAATACAGATATAATCGATTCTGGGAATCTAATGTCTAATAGAATCTATACTACGCCAACAGGACATAACTTGTTAATATTAAACGGACAAGCAAGCATATATCAAAGCGGAGGTATTACTAATCCTAGCAACGAAACAACACTAGAAGAAACTATAAAAAATACACAATGGATGCCGTACGTTTCAACATTCGGTGAATTAAAAAATGGTATCACACAACTTAAATTAAGAAAAGATAATCCCGACACTATTAGCGAAATTGTTGGCACTGTTAGTTTCCATGCTAGCGACCCTACAATATTAACGTTTGAAGTTGATGAGGATACTGTACCATCAAACAGCCTAAGACCGGTTGATGCAATTATCGATCCTACTAGAAGTGGTCCGGGCACTGGAGGATTGCCTGTTGCATTAACTGGACACCGATATTTGCTACTCGAAGATATTCCAGATAATGCAAGTGCTTGGGCAACTGGAAATAAATATCTTGTTGCTAAAGAGTACGATATTGTGGAATACAATGGCAACGAATGGGTTGTTGCATGGGAAGCAAATGATAGTGAAGTATTTGAATATGTTACCAACTTAAAAACAGGTATACAATATAAATGGAATAAAATGAACTGGGTTAAAAGCTGGGAAGGTGAATATCCTGCAGGCACTTGGAGCTTAGTATTTTAATTAAAATATGACTAAAACAAATATTAAAAAATATGTAAAAGCAAGCGGCGTTCTTTTTCTTTCAATAAAAACAAAAAGATTTTTATTTTTAATGAGAAGCGACGATAGTTATACTAACACCTGGGCAACAGTAGGTGGTAGATCGGAACACAACGAAAGCATTGTACAAAGTTTAAGTAGAGAAATTCAAGAGGAAATTGGATTTCTTCCGATTGTAAGAAAAACAATACCAATTGATTTATATGTTAGTCCTGACAGAATGTTTGAATTTCATACATTTATTTGTCTAGTAGACAACGAATTTATTCCAATCCTAAACGAAGAACACAGTGGATATGCTTGGAGCAATATTAACAATTATCCTAAACCTTTGCATCCTGCACTGTTTAGTAGTTTCAAAAATCAAGAACTGATAACAAAAATAGAAAATGTAATTAAATTACTAGAGGTCAGCAGTAGTAATGAACTCTCTGAGGTTAATAGGTTTGTAGTTAGGCAAAGTTAATAGTTTTCTATAGTTATCTTCTACTATAGGCGTTACTCTATAAAATGTAACTTCTGGATACGATTCAATGACATTGAATAAATTTTTAAGCCACTTACCATCAAAACATTCCTCGCCTGTTTTTGGATAATGTTCTGTATTAAGATAGATACTATTAATTCCATGTGGATCCGGCTGACCGTCATACCCAAACAAAAATACTTTTTTAGCGCCATGAAATGCTGCAAGATATGCTGCACTAGATCCTGCATCCATTCTATTATTTCCTGGCATTAGATTCATATCGGGATACTTTCTAGCAATTTCTTGGTATGCATAAGTTATATCATGCAAGTCCTTGGGCATTTGTGCAGTTAAAAGGTGGTGTGTAGTAATCAAAAAGTCAGGTTGCCATTCTCTCCAAATGCCATTGCAGCCATAGATTACATTGTAGTATCTAAGAATTTTAAGACTGTTGGTGTTTTTAATCTTATTAAGACTGTAATCTGCTCTACTATTGCCATTTCCTAAACAAATTGCATTTCCGCTTGGATTTGTAAAAGTAATCTTTGGTCTAATAAATCTTCTATCTGCTTTACCGCCTCCTAACGAAACGTTAATCCATTCACCTTGGTAGTCCTTGCTATACAAAGCCTGGATAGTACTTTTACGATCAAACGATATACTTTTCATTTTATACTTTCAATACACATTCTACTAGTTTTTCTTCTTCTGCGCTATTAGATTCAAGTGCAATGCCTACTAATGCCGATGTCGGAAGTGTTGTGCTTACGCCATTTTCCCATGCATATACTGCCTGGCCTTTTAAAACTGGACCTTTTACTCTTACTGGCAAACGTCCTTTAAGACCAATGTACTGACCTTCTGCTTCGCTGTTCATCATATATGCTGGATCAGTTGAAACTACACCGATGCAGAAGTTGCTTGCGGTAGCTGGTACTACTTCACAACAATCATCGGTGCCTACTGCTACTGCTGTTCCGGCTAATAAATCTACAGCGCCGGATGTATATTTTTCTGCCAAGTCAGCATATTGTGCACTCGTGGCAGTTCCATTAAATACTCCTGTAGCATCAACATTGCCATTGGCTTTTATATCGCCAAATACTTCAAATTCATAACTGTTGCCCGAGTATGTTCCAAAACGTGCTTGGGCTGTATAACTGTTTGCTGTACTGCTAGATTGGTCAATATATAAAGGTATCCCTCCGCCTACATCTTGTTTTCTAAATCTGGTTCTGTATCTGCCGTCAGTGTATCCACCTCCTGTTTCAAAAAACAACCCTGTGGTTGAGTTGCTAACGTCTGCCGCTGCTTGTAATACAATATTTCCTGTTTTTGTATCATCTGCATCACTGCGTAAAAACTGTGTGCTATCAAGACTGTCTAATGTAGAAGCATTTCCACCGTCGGCACTGGTAATATATCCTGCATCATTTGTAAATGCACTTACATTTGTTGGTACAGTAGGTATTGTAGGTTTATTACTAAAGTTATTATAGTTTAAGTAATAACTGCCTTCTTGACTGTCGAGTAAATCGGCATCAAGTCCACTTGAAGTTCCATCTACAGTTTTAATTTTAGTAAGAACATCTGCTGCGGTATAACTCGATGAATCTAGTTTAGCACCAATTTGTGTAGAAATTGTTGTGCTAAAGTTAGCATCATCGCCTAGTGCGGCTGCTAGTTCGTTTAGTGTATCCAATGTGCCCGGGGCGCTGTCTGTAATACTTGCTATAATAGTACTAGAAGTGCCATAACCGTTACTACTTAGATATGTAGCAACATCGCTATCACCGTAGCTACTAACAACGCCAGTTAGGTTACTACCGTCTCCATAAAATGTGTTTGCTCTAACGTTAGCATAACTGCTTACAGTTATATTGCCACTGGTACTGCCATCTTCTGCGGTGTTTACAATTGCTAACTCATCTGCACTTTCGTCCCATATAATAGCAACATTAGTATCGCTGCCACGCTCAATGACTATACCACTATCTTTGTCGTTGGCGCCGGTTTGTCCGCTGTTCAATCTAATTAGCGGGTCGCTAATGTCTGTTTTATCAAAGTTAACTTGACTTGCCCTGGGTCTCATAAGAGCCATTTTGTTGATCTCCTAACAAATTATCTACTAGTATTTATATAAAAAAACAAGTCAAAAAAATAGCACCCTAAGGTGCTATTTCTTATTTTATGTTGTGTTAAGTATAACTTAGAAGCGGCCTACTGCTACTTCAATTACACCTTCGCCACCTGCGTGTGCTTCTAGTGCTTTACCAATCACTGTACCAACTTTTGGATCCGCTTCAGCTCTCGCCATACCGTTTCCTGCTGCTACCATGATGTCACCTTTTGCAACTGCACCGGTTACTTTACATGGTACACGACCTTGTAGAGCTAGTGCAACAACGTGATCGCCTGCGCAATCAGCGTTCATTAAGTGTGCTGGGTCTGTTGATACAACACCTGCTACACGACGATCCATGTCAGCTGCATTTGCTGTTACTTCTGCGTCTCCGCCGAATGAAACAACTGTACCTGCTTCGTATGCTGCGTCTGCTGTGTAGTTTTCTGCAAGGTCAGCGTACTGAGCTTGTGTTGCAGTTGCGGTTACTGTACCTGCACTAAAGTTACCACTTGCGTCACGATAAACAATAGTATTTGCTGTGTTTGCACTTGTAGCGTTTGATGCAACAGTAAATGTTCCACCTTCACTACTTACACTACCACTAATACCATTACCGCTTGTAGCACCTGCGCCAACGTAGTTACCAGTTGTATCTGTACCTAGCGCAACACTGTTTGCTGCTACTGTCGCTGTGATCGTAACATTAGCCGAACCGTCAAACGATGCTGAACCAGACAAATCACCACCTAGCGAGATTGTACGTGATACGCCAAGTGCTGATGCTGTTGAAGCATTACCACTCAATGTGCCAGTGATTGTACCTGCGTTAGTGATGTTGTTACCACCCATGTTAATCGCACCGCTCATTGTACCACCTGCTAGTGGTAGTTTTGTTGCGATTGAGTTAGTAACGGTTGTTGAGAAGTTAGCATCATCACCTAGTGCTGCTGCTAGTTCGTTCAACGTGTCTAGTGTACCTGGTGCCGAATCAACTAGATTTGCTACGGCTGTATCAGTGTATGTGTTTGCGTCTGCTTCTGCTTGGTCTGCGTATGCTTGTGTTGCTAGTGTAGCACCGTTTACTGTTACTGGAACAGTTAGTGCTAGACCTGTTGCTGTTAGAGCAAAACGCTGTGCACCATCAACGCTAATACCAACTGTACCTGTGCCTAGGTCGGCGATTTCAATTTCTGAGTCGCCTTCGGTAATAGCATCAGTAGCAATTGCTGCGATTTGTGTATCAACATAGCCTTTAGTTGTTGCGTGGCCATCTGCTGTTGGAGTACCAACGTTGATAATTTGGTTATTATCAGCGTCAATTTTGTCACCAAATACAACTGCGTTACCACCTTGGTCGGTGATCTTTTTACCAGTTGACATTTGTAGTGTACCCGACATGTTAACAGTAGTTGATGATTGCAGTGTTAGTACACCAGAACCAGATACTTTTGTTGTCAATGATTGATCTTCGTCTGCAGAAACAACGATTGTACCTGAGTCTGATTCAACAACTTTTTGACCGTCAATGTAAAGTGAACCTGATGATAGATACAAGTCACGCCATTTTAGACTTGATGAACCAAGGTCGTAACCTGTTACACCATTTGAGTCAATGTTTGGCATTAGACCTGCGTCAGTAAAGTTAGCAATTACAGTGTTGTCAACTTTGATCTCGATGTTACCATCTGAGCCTGTATCAGTCACTGTGATCGCTGTGTCGCCGCCATTAACTTCGATTGAATCGTGTGTGTGCGAGTCGTTAACAACTGTTGTTGTCATTGTTACGTCTGTGCTACCGTCAATGCTTACACTACCGCTTACATCGCCTGACAATGTAATTGTACGAGCACTTACCCATTTGTCTGCACTATCTGCACCTTCAACTGTAGCAGTTGTAGTTAGGATTCTAACATCAATGTTATCGTTAGTTGCTGGTGCTTCTGTAAATGTTAGTGTTGTACCACTTACACTATACGAAGTACCAGGATCTTGTACGATACCGTTGATTGCTACCATAACGCCTGCTGATGTTGAGCTTTCACTAAGAGTGAATGCTGTTGTACTATCGTCACCATCAAAACTATCTGCTGTGATGATTGTAAAGTCAGCACCTGCAATTAGCCATTCAGAACCGTTGTAGAACTCCATCTTATCAAGTGTTGTGTTGAATCGTGTCATACCTTCAGCTGCTGAACCTGGACGTTGAGCAGTTGTACCTGATGGAATAATCATCGAGTCTGTTGAGTTGATGTGTAGTGATGCGCCTGCTGTTGGTGTTGCTGTTTTAATACCAACATTACCGCTACTACCTTCAACAAACAATGCGTTTGCTTCGCCTGTACCTTCAACACGGAAGTCAACATCTGCGCCTGCTTCGTTAACAATAATCGCACTTGCTGCTGATGCTTCAAGTATTAGATTACCAGTACCAGTGATACTGTTTGCGTCGATGCCTACGTTATCAATTGCCGCTGCCGTTGTTGTTAGTGTAGTACCATTGAATGTCAAGTTACCACTGTCTTCAACTGCGCCTGATGTACCAGCTAGTAATACACGACCATCAGTTAGATCACTGATTGTTGCGCTTGCTAGTGTACTTTCGCCAGTAACACCTAATGTACCACCAACTGTTACGTTGCTGCTAAATGCACCTGTTGTAGCACCTGATAGTGCGCCGCCTGTTAGGGAAGCTGTACCATCTGTTAGTGTACCACCTGTTAGTGTGCCACTAAATGTACCGTTAACAGCACTTGTAATTGAGCCACTTGCTATTGAAGCTGTGCCATCAGTTAGTGTACCACCTGTTACTGTACCACTTGCTGTTACATTAACAGCACTTGTTAGTGAGCCACTTGCTAGTGACGCTGTACCATCAGTGATAGTAGCACCTGTTACTGTAGTAGAAGAAGTTATAGCACCTGTTACATCAAGTGTTGAACCGTCCCATGCTAGGTCAGCACTGCCTTCAACTGCACCGTCTGTACCAGCAAACATGATGTGTGTTGCTGTAACATCGCTAACTGTTGCGCTTGCGAATGTTGCTTCACCAGTTACACCTAGTGTACCACCAACTGTTACGTTAGTTGTAGTTGTCAATGCACCTGTTACTGCTAGTGTACTGCCATCAAATGCTAGGTTAGCATTATCTTCTAGCTCGCCTGCTGTACCTGCTAGTACAACACGACCTGCTGTCAAGTCACTTACCGCTGCGCTTGATAGTGTTGCTGCGCCAGAACTTAGTGTACCTGTTGTAGCAATATTACCTGATGTGTTTGCTACTGTGAAAGCACCATCTACATCAATACCACCATCTAGACTTGCTAGACCAGTTACATCTAATGCGTCACCCAATGTAGTTACACCAGTTGCGCCAAATGTGCCACCTACTGTACCGTTACCAGTTACAGTTAATGTTGCGCCACCTAGGTCACCACTTGCGTCTACATCACCAGTTACACTTAGTGCACTACCGTCAAATGTCAAGTTACCACTATCTTCGATAGCACCACTTGTACCTGCTAGTACAACACGACCACTTGTCAAGTCACTTACTGTAGCACTTGTTAGTGTAGTTTCACCTGCACTTAGTGTACCAGTTGTAGCAACGTTACCTGAAGTATCTGCTACTGTAAATGCGTCATCAACGTTGATGCCACCATCTAGTGAAGCAAGGCCAGTTACATCTAGTGTACCAGTTGTAGTAACGTTACCTGATGTGTCTGCTACTGTGAAAGCACCGTCTACATCAATACCGCCGTCTAGTGAAGCAAGACCAGTTACGTCAAGTGTCGAACCTGCTGTTACTGCACCTGTTACACTTAGTGTAGTTGATACTGTTGCTGCGCCTGTTACTGCTAGTGTAGAACCATCAAATGTCAAGTTACCACTGTCTTCAATTTCGCCAGTAGCACCTGCTAGTAGTACACGGTTGTCAGTTAGGTCTGTTACACGCAAGCTACCAAAAGCTGCACTACCTAGTGAACCACTCATTACACTTGCTGAGTCTGTTGCGTCAGCAATAAACACAAATTCAAGAGCACTGTCATCCATACCAAAGAATGCTGTTTTAGCAGCACCATCATTGTATAGAGCTGTAATACCACGGTCTAGACCGTCGTCGCTGTCTTCACCAAGTTGGAATAGTGGGTCAGCAATTGTTACAACAGTACTATCAACAGTTGTTGTTGTACCTGTAACGTTCAAGTTACCAGCAATAGTAACTGTACCGCCTGCACCTGCTGTTGATGGATCGATGATGATTTCTGAGTGTACACTACTGATTGTATCACCGTCAATTGTGATGTTATCAATTGTCATAGCACCAGTAACATCTAGGTCTGTACCATCCCATGTTAGGTTATCGTCAGTGTCTGTAGCACCACTTGCGTTAGTAATTAGTACACGGTCTGCTGTTAGACCTGCTAGTGTCAAACCAGCAATGTTAACACTACCAGTACCGTTTGGTGTGATGTCAATGTTACCATTTGTGTTTGTTGACGAAATTACATTGCCGTCAAAGCCTAGGTTGTCAACTTGTAGATCACCAGTAACGTTAACGCCACCAGTTACACCCATATCTGTGCCATCCCAAGTAAAGTTAGCATCGTCTTCTAGTGAACCTGCTGTACCAGCAACAACAATTCTGTTGTCTGTTAGGTCACTTACTGACATACTTGAAGCAACAACTTCACCTGTACCATTTGGTGTTAGGGCGATGTTGCCATCGGTGTTTGTTGATGTAATTGCGTTACCATTGATGTTAATGTTGTCAACGTCTAGGTCGCCAGTTACGTCAATGCCGCCTGTTACAGCAACGTTTGTACCGTCAAATGTTAGGTTTGCACTGTCTGTTAGTGAACCGCTTGCACCTGCAAATGTAAGACGTGTTGCTGTCAAATCACTTACTGTAGCACTTGCTAGTGTTGCTTCACCTGTTACACCTAGCGTTCCGCCAACTGTTACATTACTACCAAAAGCACCTGTTGTTGCACCTGTTAGTGCGCCACTTGCTAGTGATGCTGTACCGTCAGTTAGTGTACCACCTGTGATTGTACCACTTGCTGTTAGGTTAACTACACCTGTTAGTGAGCCACTTGTTAGTGATGCTGTACCATCTGTGATTGTAGCACCTTCAACTGTACCAGAAGCAGTTACGCCACCAGTTACAGTTAATGCTGAGCCATCAAATGTCAAGTTACCACTATCTTCAATAGCACCACTTGTACCTGCTAGTACAACACGACCGCTTGTTAGATCGCTAACAGTTGCACTTGCTAAAGTTGCTTCACCAGTTACACCCAATGTACCGCCAACTGTTGCATTAGCTGTAATACTTGCTGATGCTAGTGTCGATGCACCTGCTGTTAGACCTGCTAGTGTAGTATCACCAGTTACACCAAATGTGCCGCCAACTGTAGCATTACCTGTGATAGTTGCAGTTGCACCGCCTAAGTCGCCGCTTGCAGCAACATCACCAGTTACAGTTAATGCTGAGCCATCAAATGTCAAGTTACCACTATCTTCGATAGCACCACTTGTACCTGCTAGTACAACACGACCACTTGTTAGGTCACTTACAGTTGCACTTGCTAATGTTGCTTCGCCAGTTACACCAAATGTGCCGCCAACAGTTGCATCACCAGAAATACCTGCTGCGCCAGTTACAGTTAATTCTGAGCCATCAAATGTTAGGTTTGCACTGTCTTCTACTGCACCGCTTGCGCCTGCTAGTACTACACGACCACTTGTTAGGTCGCTAATTGTTGCAGTTGACATAACAACTTCACCAGTACCGTTTGGTGCAAGTGTAATGTTGCCATTTGCTGCATCTGCAATAGTGATTGAACCGCTGTCTGTACCAGCGTTTGTGTTCATGATTAGATCGCCTGTACCATTTGTTGTAATGGTTGCGTCTGCATTTGCATCACCGACAACAAATGTGTCTGCTACTGCTTTGACATCACCTGTACCGTTTGGTGATAGTGTAACGTCACCGTTTGTATCGGTGCTTGAAATATCGTTGTTTGATAATAGGAGATTACCTACTGCTAGGTCTCCTGTTAGAGCCAAACCGCCGACTTTAAAATCTGCATAACTTGCGATTGATACATCACCTGCAGTGGTACCGTCTTCTGTTGAAAGAATAGCTGCGAATTCATCGGCACTTTCGTCCCAAATAAACGCTGCGTTTGACGCTGTTCCACGTTCGATAACAATCCCGGAGTCTGCTGATGGCGTACCACTTTCACCACGTGAAAGAACCATCAATGGATCGGCGATTAGAGTATTAGTGGTATCTACAGTCGTGGTTGTACCGTTGACTGTAAGGTTACCAGTAATTGTTAGGTTACTACCGTAGGTAAGATCATCTTGTAGAAGACCACCCGTAACCGTATTGTTAACCAGTTTGGCGCCCGTAATAGTAGCGTCAATAATCTGGTTATTTCTAATTCTAGTTGCTGGCATATGTTTTTCCTTTTTTTACTATATAGTATTTTCATATATCATATGTAAAACTATTTATCGTAAAATTGGAAAAATTTAACTATACTATTGTAGAATCAATCAATCTCTTTTAACACAAAAGAATACCTTTTTCCTGTCGTGTTGTTAATTAAATACAGATTTTCGTCGCCTTCTTGTATAGTCCAGTCACCGTTAGTACCGTCAACATCGTTTCCCTGTTCTTTGTTCATATTACTAAGATGCAAATCTGTTGTATATACATTATTCCAACGAAATGTAGTTGAACCTAGATCGTGTGTAGCATCAACATCAGGTAAAACGTCAGTGTTTATTTCAACATTTGTGCTCGAAACTGTAGCATAAAGACTGCCATTTGATATAGTCGAATCTAGTGTAAATGCTGACGAAACGTATCTGACTTCGATTGCATCGTTTGTTGCAGGAGCTTCAGTAAACGTTAGTGTTGTGCCACTTACACTGTATGCATTGCCTGGACTTTGGACTACACCGTTTGCTGTAACAATAATCGATGTACTAGTTGTACTTTCGCTAAGAGTAAATACTTTAGTAGTATCATCTCCACTAAATGTATCAACCGTAGTAATATCCACTTGTTCAGTTAGTATTACCCATTCAGTACCGTTATAAAATTCTAAATTACCAGTGGTTGTGTTTATTCTCAAGTCACCTGCGTTTCCGCTTGGGCGTTGGGCTGTAGTACCACTCGGGATAGTTACAGCATTAGTGCCAACAATTTCTACTTGTCCTGTGCCGTTTGGATCTAATCTAATATCAGCATCTGTATTAACACTACTCAATATGTTGTTACTGACCTGTAAGTTACCTAAACTAGCATCTTCGCCTGCTGCGGCTCCAACTCCAAATGTACCAATGTATCTAGCACCTGCAATATAAACACTTTTACCAGAAAAGTTTACTCCATTAGGCAAATTGTCGCCGATAAAGTTTAGCACACCTGACTGGTAATCAAAAAACCATTCGTCGTTGTTGCCTGAACCTGTAACAAACACCTTATTGCTAATGTCTTCAGCATTGGCTGCATCCCCGCTGGTGTGAATATAAACATTAACAAGATAGGTACTACCAAATTCTGGTGGGATCCAGTCTGTCGAATTGGTTTTCCAAGTTCTGTTGCCGGTTGCTGTAATGTCTTCTGTACACTCAACTGTAGTAGCACCGGTGTACACTCCAATAATGCTATTTGAAGCACTTGGCTTAACTGCTGGAATATCACCTGCTTGTTGCCATACTTTATCACCACGTAGTAGCAAAGGTGACGCAATACTTTCGTTGGCTGCTAGTTTGTTGGCGTTTGTGTCTGTTTTTGTTGTACCAAACCCTATTTTCTTAAAGAGGTAGTCAACTTTTTGTGTGTCTGAAATAGCCATTAACTTGCCTCCCCAATACTAATACTGGTTATACTTTGTCCGCTAGCAAGAGCAATTCTTACCAGCACTATATTTCCTGTAGCGTTACTCATATTTTCAGCACCCAATGTCATAGTATATCCACTGTTTAAACTAGACCCTGTTGGCACAACGTCAGCACCAGTTAGCGCACAATTGTCGCTGCCATTGCCGCCAGCCCCAGTGTTACTGCCAGGAACGCCAGACCCTGCATACTGTCCTGTGGTGTCTAGCCAACCGTTTAATCCACTAGCACTATCAATACTAGTGCCTGGTGCTGCTATCCACATGCCTGTAATACCTGTGCTACTAGTAATATCAATATCAAAGTTAGCAACAACTTGTCTACGGAAAGCAAAAGTAAAATACTGTGTTCCAGTATCGGCACTTCTGTCTGGGCCTACTGGCAAGAATCCTGTGCTGTAGTCTTCGGTGTTGTGTTCCAGTACACCTAATCTAATTGTTGCTTCTTTTGTGCCTTCTACACCAGGATCGCTACTTTCGCTGTAAGGAGCATTGGTATAGAAATTAGTGCTGCCTGTGTAACTTGGAGTGTCTGTAGTTGCTGATAAGAAGTCTGCGATTCTTATACCATCATCTGTATAAGTGCCATTTCCTAATCCATCAGCAACAGGAATTACTAGTTCATGTACGCCAGTTTGGCTACTACGATGTACTTGTACTTTTTCACTAAAGTTTGAATAACTGCTGGTACCGTTTACATTTTTAACACGTATCTTAGGAGACTCAATGGTTCTTACACTTGAAGTTGTAACATCTACTGTTAGATCTCCTAGCGCATATGCGCTGCTAGTACCAGTGTTAACATTTGGAATGCCTCCGGTTAAGAAAGTAACCGCGCCATCAATTAATGCGTAGGTGTAATTTTCATTTTGTATAGCAGTACTGCTGGTGCTTTCGTAATTTGTACCAGGATCAATTTCAACAATGTCTGATTGATTTGTGTATGCTTGCCCAACTAAATTATTCACTGTAACACCGCTTACAGTTAATTTAGGACTGCCTGTGTTATAATAAGGAACACCCGATACATACCTGTATGTACCTGCTGTGTGTTCGCTTAATGTACCTGCACTACCGAAACTAGGCAGTGATGTCATATCATCACGCATAACTGTTACATAGTTTGTATTACCTGTGGTACTATGCTCAATGCGCTCGTCATTGACACCTACGCTGTAGCTGGTTAGTGATTGTGTAATCTTACTATCAAAAGTTTGATAGAAGCCTGTTGGGTATGTACTACTGCTAATAGTATCATTAGCGTCACGCTGGTCTGTAATAACCAATGAACTGAATGTACCGTTTTCGTTTAACGAAGCTGAAAATGTTGTGTTACCCGAATCAACTCCGTTAATCACTGCGGTTACTGTACCACTAACACCATCGTAAGCATTTGATGCTATGCTGGTATCAATTGTGCCTGAAGTAAATCGCCTTGCTGTTGTAGTTGTTAAATCTGCACCTGCGCTTAGTGGATTTGAGTCGCTGTTGTCTGTGAACCCTGCTGCTAATCTTGGTAGTGTACCTTGGTAACTATCACTTAGTGTAATACTTTTGCTGCTCAATCCTGCTGGAGCAGCCGGAACACTGTTTAATTGGAATACTATACTATCTGTATCAGTTTGTGCTGTTATATCTGGTGTACCATTGGCTGTAAATTGTAGTGTACGATTGCCAATAGTTTCACCTGTATAATCGTGTTCGATTACAGCACCAATACTACCTGCACTTGAACCGTCTTCGGTGACGGTATCGTTGCTGCTAGTATCGTTCCAATCATACACATAATCGTCGCCGTTTTGTGTAGTGTTGGTTACACGCACCAATGCTCGGTTAACACCGTCGTAGCCTACACCATCATAAACATCATATTGGTTATCACCGCTGCGATCACTGACAGTAATTGCTGTACCTGAAATAGTTGCTCGTACATCTGGTTCAACGTGTACCGTAAAGTCACTACTCTGGAACGGGCTGCTAGTATGGTTACTAAACACTTCTAGTCTTCCGGTATAGTCTTGAGCAGTGCCATTTGCTTGATCACTACTGCTCAAACTATAAGTATGTCCAATAGTTCTACTGGTGTCACCTGCACTGTTAGAACCAGTGTTAACTGTTTGAGTAGTGCCATCTCCCCATGTATATCTATAGTAGATACCATAGGTACTATAACTACCAATTGTATTTTCTGTCGTATTTGTAAATGTAATAGGAAGACCGCTTGTAGACTGCTCGTTGATGCCTGTAGTAGCGTTTAGCGTTACAGTTGGCGTATGCGTATCATAGATTTTAAATGTTTCGTTATCATCAACTGGTGTTGTGCCCGGCTGCGCAGTAGTATGACTATCTAGTGTTAGTTCAACTGTGCGCTGTACTTCTTGCTCTGTACTTGCTGTAAATGTATGAGCAATACGTCCGCCACCTACTCCGCCTGGATCACCATCATTGGAAACTACA